>Ga0181556_1000272_pt1 | contig 56440 bp, 47 predicted proteins | sample 011ome_14_FD_148651 | JGI IMG/M metagenome (GOLD analysis project Ga0181556, IMG submission 148651) | Coastal salt marsh microbial communities from the Groves Creek Marsh, Skidaway Island, Georgia - 011505AT metaG (spades assembly) | ecosystem: Environmental > Aquatic > Marine > Intertidal zone...
ATATTGATCGCGCGCTCGGCCGCCGTATACGCGTGCCACGGCCATCCCGACTCCTGTGCTCCATACGCAGCTGCCCAGCACTGCCACAGGGCGGCAACCCAGTCGGGATTAAGACTTTCACCTGCTGTCGGCACCCAGGCGAAACGATGGGCACCAAGAAGCGTTTCAATATCCGCATAGGGTTTGGAAAACAGCGCCGATGGATCCTCCGGCGAAAGCTCAAGGGATTTCCCGGGCAGCTGTATCGTGATGTTTTCAGTCGGGACGACAAAATTCCCGGGCGGAAAATCCGTCAGGGCAATAGTCGAATGCTTTTCGGGTTCCTCTCCCAGATAGGGCGGGTGTCCGGCAACGAAGCCGGAAGGGAACTTTTCCAGGCCGGCGATCCGCCGTAGCAGCCAGCGCCGAAGCACAGGGTCCGCCAGCACCTGACGGGCCTTTCGGATTGCGGCATCCATCATGGCATCATCACGCCGGATTGCTCATCGCGCGACAATCAGGTGAATGGGTGTACACCCGGTTCCGGTAGAAAATTATTTTCGATGCCGTCGATCGCCACCCGTCCCATGACAAGCCGGGCCTCGGCAGAACTGCCGCCGATATGCGGCGTGCAGAGAAAATTGGGGGCATTGAGCAGTTCGTCATCCGTCGGGGGTTCGACCGCGAACGCATCGATACAGGCCGCCGCCAGCCGACCGTTCAGCAGACGTTCCTTCAGAGCAGCCTCGTCGATAATGCCGCCGCGGCAGGTGTTGATCAGCACCGCGTCGTCACGCATGCAATCGAGAACGTCCGCGCTATACAGTCCGCGCGTCGTATGATCCAGCGGAAGATGGAGAGAGAGAACTTCGGACCGTTCGACCAGTTCGTCCATCGACACGGCTTCAACCCCGTGTTCGCGGTAGAAATCCGGAAAATCCTGCAGGTCGCATGCCAGTATTCTGCAGTCCCATGCCTGCAGAAGACGCACGACTTCCTTGCCCACATAACCGCACCCGTGCAATCCCACGGTTCTGCCGCCAAGTTCGCGCCCCATCTGGTGGTGTGGGCGCGAGCCCGCGCGCATCTCGGCGAATAGCGGGCCGACATGACGAAGAGCGCAGATCGAAAATGCGACCATGAGCTCTGCAACGGACCGCCGGTTGGTGCCGCCTTTCCACCCCATCCGAATACCGCGCGCGCGCAATAACGCCGGATCCACATTGTCGAGCCCGACCCCCATCCGGGAAATGATTTTAAGCTCCGGCAGCTGGTCCAGCATCTCGTCGGTCAGATTTTCGAGGCCCATGATCGCCGCGTCCCTACCGGACAGAAACGCCACCAGTTCATCGTCGCTCATTCGGCGCTGCTCTTCGTTAAAGCGTGTATCCGGATACTTCGCCAACGTCTCTTTTCGTAGAATTTCGGTCTGGCAGAATGAAATGGACGGGATGGCAACGCGGGTCATGGGTACTGGCCCCTCACAAGACCGCTAAATCGGCGAATAATTCGTCGACGACGTCCGGAAGTTCGGAGAAATGCCCGATGACCCGGTCGCCACCGAGATCGCCGGCCGGCGCCCGGCTGTATCCGAAGGGTACAAGAACAATGGGAACGCCGGCATTACGCGCGGTCGCCACATCGGTCTCGCTGTCGCCGACATACAGGCTGCGTTCAGGCGGTACGCCAAGAGCGCGTGCGACTTCATCATAATGACGCCGGTCCGGTTTATGGAACGGCACCGATGCCTTGCCTAGACACGCAGCGAAATGACCGTCGAGCGAGAGCGCCTCCAACACCTGCAAAGCGGACTGATGCGGTTTGTTAGTGCAGATACCGAGCCGCAGGCCACGTTCGGCGAGCACCTGCAAAGCAGTAACAACGCCTTCAAAGATCGTCGTCTCAGTTGCCGGGTTGGCACGATAATACGCCGTGAATGCTTCTACACATGACGTCATCCGTTGCGGCGATAACACATCGCCGGTGATGGCAAAAGCACGTTCCAACAGGGGTTCCGCGCCACCACCGACCATAAGTTTCGCCTCGTCACGCGTAACGGGGTGCCGATCGTTGTCGGCGAGCACCGCATTCAGCGCGTTCATAACGTCGGGCAGGCTGTCGATCAGCGTGCCGTCGAGGTCGAAAATAACCGCCTGGGTCATGCTGTCGCCGCAGCCTGGCGTTTAACCTCGGCGATCAGGTAGCTGCCGATCAGGTGATCGAAGATCATGTGTACGTCCTCAACCGGGCCATATTCTCCCTTTGCCGTCGGCACATGCAGCGATATATCCGATTTTTCGCGCAACCGGCCGCCGTCGAAACCCGTCAGACCGACAACTGTCGCACCGCGTGTCTTGGCATAGTCCACCGCCTCTATGAGGTTCTGAGAGTTCCCGGATGCCGAAATTGCGACAAGCGAATCTCCCTCTCTCATGTGAACCTTAAGCTGATCAACGAACATCCGATCGTAACCCTCGTCATTGGCGAGCGCCGTCATCACAGCAACATTGTCCGTCAGGCTGACCGCGCGAAACGGTTTATCATCGCCGGTACGCGTACCGATTGAGATGTCGTTGGCAAAATGCGAGGCTGTTGCTGCAGAACCGCCGTTGCCGATAAAGAACACGGTATTTCCCGATGCGCGGGCAGCCAGCAACAACCTGACGAATGCTTCAACCGCAGCACTATCTATGGCCCTGAAGCATGACGCCAAATAGTCGAGATAGGCACCGGCATAGCCGGCGGGGTCACCGGCATACATACTTGTCATCTCATCAATTTTATTCATGTTAACTCGCATCAACGTCTCGTTAGTTTCAAAATATCATGTAGATAAAGCGCTGCGCCTCATTTCCACGATTCACCACAACGAACAGCCCCACAATACCCGTCATTACAATCAAAGGGACAATTATGCTGCGCCGAAAACGCATCAAAACACCCGAAAAACAGCCACCTTCGGCGGCCTTTCCTGCAGCGGCCGGCACAACCACCGGGTCCGCGTCCCGGAAAAGCTGCCATGTATTCGGCGTGAACCATACGATAAGCGATACCAACGTGAGCCAGAGAATCGGCCTCCCGCCCTCGAGAACCGAAGTTCCGGAAACCAGTCCGAACATTCCCTGAAGCATTTTGCCAGCATCGTCAATATCCGCCGCGCGGAAAAACACCCAGGCAACAACCACGAAAAAGAATGTAACGGCGCGGGCCGCCCCCAAAGACAGTATTCCCGTGATCGCGAGTCGTGGACAGAAACGGCGCCATCCGTGGTTAAAGATCAGAAACAGACCGTGGCAGCCGCCCCAAACCACGAAGGTCCATCCGGCGCCATGCCACAAGCCTCCAATCAGCATTGCGAGAACCAGGTTGACATATCGTCTCTGCTTGCCCTTTCGATTACCGCCAAGCGGGATGTAGATGTAATCACGGATAAAACGCGACAGGGTAATATGCCAGCGGCGCCAGAAATCAATAATACTGGTCGCCTTGTAGGGTGAATTGAAATTGAGCGGTAACCGGATGCCGAAGAACAACGCCACCCCGACCGCCATGTCCGAGTAGCCTGAAAAATCGAAGTAAATCTGGAATGAGTATGCGATGGCCCCAATCCATGCGTCGCCGGTGGTTGGTATCCCGCCATTCGCCGCGTGATCAAAGACCTGATCTACGATTGGGGCCAAGCCATCAGCCAGAACGACTTTTTTGTACAATCCGATGGCAATAAATCCGAATGCAACCGGCACCAGCGACCGGCTTAACCACTTCCGCGCATTTTCCCTGAATTGCGGCATCATCTCGCCATGATGCACAATCGGCCCGGATATAAGCTGAGGGAAGAACGATACAAAAAGACAGTAATTTAGAAAATCAGGCTCGTCCGCCTTCCCCTGATACACATCGACCAGATAGGCTACTTGCTGGAACGTGAAAAATGAAATGGCCAGCGGCAGAACGATTTTCAGGTTTACGATCTCCGAACCGATAATCTGTTCGATGTTTTCAACAAGAAACCCGGCATACTTGAAATATGCCAGAAGCCCCAGATTGAAGATCAGTCCCGCAACAAGAAATGACCGGGATCTATTCCGGAATAACGCACGGCCGCAGGCGAAGTTCACCACGATGCTGGCCAGCAAGAGCGGCAGCAATGGCGGGCTCCAATAGGCATAGAAAAATAGAGAGCACGCCAGCAACCAGGCCGTGCCGGCCCTCATTGAGATCAGCTGCACTGCCAGTGCGAATCCGGCGATTGTCGTCGGCAGAAACATTAAAAGAAATTCTGTGGAACTGAAAAGCATGGGCTTTTACCGGATGGCTTTCGCCAGTGCCTCTGCCGCGAGGGCGTGCCCCTTGGGATTCCAATGCCCGTCATTCCTGAAATGGAAATCCATCGGCGCCCCGGTCGCTTCCATTACAGGTCGCATATCGACGATCCGGAAGCCCTTCCGCGCCAGTTCGTCATAAATGCGCTGATGATAGCCCGCGAGTTCCTTTTGCTTGTCGCCAATCCACAATCCGCGCGACGGGATCAACAGTATGGTCACGGAATAACGCTGCGCGATCCGGGACAGGACGGCCATCGACTGTTCAACCGCACCCGGGCCGGGAGCACCCCAAACCTTATCCAGCGTTGCTATAAGGCCAACTCTAACCAGCGCTGCCCGCAACCAGTCAATAGAATTGAGGCTTGATGTAAGAGCAATGTAAAATGCAGAATTGTGCACGAGGAAATTCTTAACGCGATAGATCGCGACAGCGACAGTCATTCCATCCTCTGCATTGCGAACCGTCTCGGCCGGAGAGGTGATGGGAGCAGGGGCTGGGGCGGGCGCGGTTGTCACAAAATCATCGATCATATTGATGGCAATGACGACATTCCGAATCTCGGCACCAAGGGACGCCGCATAGGACAGAATTTTTTCATAACTATCGATATTCACGGGGCTGGCAAGGTTCAGGGTACGCTTCCCGGTCAATGCCGACAGGCGGTTTGAGAATCTCTCATTCTCCTCAACACCCCAACCGAACGTAAATGAATCGCCGACGACGTATATATCGGCCGGCCTGCCGGACGCCACGTCATTTCGGTCGCGCAAACCGTGTTTATTGATCCTGATTCCGACATTGTAATCGCCGGAATTTTTGACCTGGCGGGACACAGAATCGCGCTGCCCCAGAACCAGGCCGGTCGCAGGGTCCTTGATGAAGACCGTGTTTCCGATCGGGTCATATGACGGCAGCGCCAGACGAATACTCCATTCAGCAATGAACAGCGCACTCACACAGGTCAAAACGAAAACGAAAGCCCTTGCCAGAGACGACGGCACGTTCAGCGACCTGTCGGTCAATACTTTCCCCAGAGCGGATCTGCGGGCAAAGCCGCTTCGACCAGCGCGATGTCCTCCGGGCTATCGACCGAGAAATAGGGCCGCGCAGCAATCGGGGCCAATCGCTGGAAACGTCCGTTATCCGGTATCCGGTTGCTATCACAGGATTCCACCTGTTCCAGCGGCGATTCAGGCAGTTCGGTAAACCATTTCAGGAAATGCCAGCGAAACCCGAAAATACCCCCGACACGCAATGCTCCCAGATCCGGCGAGAACTCCTTGCAGTAAGGCACCGGCTGACGGCTGGTATAGATCACGTTCCCCGCGATATCGTGAATGATCTTCACTATGTCAGGGTTTCGGTACAGCGATTCCTCGGTGATTGGAACTGCAAGCATCGTGCCGTCCACGCTGTCGTCTTTCCCGAACGGCTCGACCACGGCGGAAATAGTGTCGACTGCAAGGAGGGGCTCGTCACCCTGGACGCAAACAACAATATCTCCGTCAAGCTCGGTATCGGCAATGATGGTGTATGCTTCTGCAACCCGGTCCAGAGCGCGGGTATGGGTGTCTGACGTCATGACGACCGGATAACCGCGGCTATCGGCAAATTCCCGGATCTCCTCGTCGCATGTTGCGATACAAAGCACGTCCCAGTCCCAGGCAAGTTTCGCCCGCTCATAAACATGTTCGAGCATTGGCTTGCCCGAAATCGGGTAAAGTGGCTTGCCGGGAAACCGGCTTGCCCCCATTCGGGCCGGAATAATACCGATTGTCGTCATCACTCACTCTCCGCAGCACGGGTTTTCAATGTCGGTGTCGCCGACAGGTTCCAGCGATCACGCCATTCAGGATCGGCGGCATAGATACGGTACACCAGCTCCATCGTTTTATAGGCATCGTCGACCGACCCATGGACTATTTCGGTGTTGGCTGCGATCGCGCTGGCGAATTCATCGAGTTCCGCGACCCATGACGGATCTGTATTAAACCTCGTCGTCTGTTCCAGCGGATCGCCCATATCGTCGCCTCCGGCGCGCGCGATCGTCAGTGTCTCCGCCCCGTAACTTTTCGACCCCGAAAGAATTCCGGATAGCACGATCGACCCCCTCTCAAGCGTAATATCCAGATTGAAACGGTGTCGCCACTGGGTCGCGGAAGAATGCAGCATAGCGACGATTCCAGTTTCACTTCGCATCAGCGCATAGGCGTTATCCTCGACGTCATGCTTCCAGTAGTCGTTGGAAATAAAGCTATACACTTCTTCGAACTCGCCGCCGAAAAGGCGGATAAGGTCTACCATATGGATGCCCTGATCCAGCAGCACCCCGCCACCGGCAAGTGCGCGATCGGTCCGCCATGAGGTCTGGCCGAACGTAACAAGCTGTGATTTGCCATAGACCCCCTTCATGTTGATCACTCCGCCGAGTTCGCCTGACGCAAGAAGGTCGAGCGAATCACGGATCGAATCATGATAACGATGATTAAAACCGTATTTCAGTTTCTGGGCCGGACACCTGGCAGCGACCAGCCTTACCCTGGCAATATCGTCGAGATTGCGTCCTGGCGGTTTCTCACAAAATACATGCAGGCCCTTTTCAAGTCCGGCAATTGTGACATCCGCCGCCATGTCGTTACTGATACTTACAAACAGGGCATCCAGATCTTCGCCGAGCAGGTCCCGGTAGTGCGGATAATATCGAACACCGTCTTCCATTTCCCCCTGGTCACTAAAATACTGATCACAGACGCCAACCACGTGCATGTCGTCACGCTGGTCCGCGACATTGCGACGGCGCTTTCCGACAACGCCATATCCGGCGATTCCAATACGCAGAGGAGACGTCACACCGGCGTCCTGTATATCGACGAGATCACGTCATCCGGGCGACCGAGGCGGGGAGATTCAGCATCGCTATCGACATCCACCCAGCTACCAGCCTCGTCAGAACGATAGAACGCATGGAGAAGCTTCAGCGTCTCGCGGCAATCGGTGGCGGTGACGGGATAGTCGCCAGATTGATTAAAGGCGCCAACAATGTCGGCGTACATGGCGCTGTGACCGTAGCCATAGACGGCTCCATGACCTTCTATACCCACGAAATCTTCGCTATTGGGCGCGCAGGCTCCTGGATCAGGCGTGAAAATCTGAAGCTCGTTGACGGCGATACCGCCGATCTGGGCGAGCCCTTCCGAGCATACCAGCGAGATCGAAGCCTCAAAATCGTCAGGCCGCGCGGCAGTGGTCGATTCCAGGGTGCCTACGGCGCCCGTCGCGTATTCGATGGTCGCAACCGTGGTGTCTTCTGCTTCGATATCCGCCCCGAGGGTTCGCATCGTGGCATTGACGCGCCGGACGTCACCGCCGAGATGGCGGAGCAGATCGACATGATGGATCGTCTGATTAGTGAGCGCGCCTCCGTCATGCGAAAATGTCCCGCGCCACGGCGCCATGTCGTAATAACGCTGCGGCCGGCACCAGCGCAGCCGCACAGAAACCGAGCGGATTTCCCCGAGCTCGCCGTTTTGCAGTGCCGCACGAACACGGGCGACCGCCTTGTTGTAGCGGTTCTGGAAGACGGGAAAGACCTTCACACCGGCCCGTTCCGCAGCGGCCAGAGCGGCATCCAACTGGGACGGCCGCATGAAGGTCGGCTTCTCGACAACAACGTGTTTGCCATATCGTTCAATTATGTCGAGCGCATGCTCGTGATGCATCCCCGAAGGGGTGTTGATCGAAACAATGTCGATCTCCGGGACCTCGGAAAGCATCTTGTGATAACTCTCGTAGGCGGGAACGTTATGGGCAATGGCATATTCTGTTGCGCGGTCCGCGACAAGGTCACAAACGGCAACAAGCCGGATACCATCCACCTGGGAAATCGATTTGGCGTGATGACCGGAAATCCGGCCACACCCGACCAACGCGATATTTAGTTCAGTCATGAGATATCAGGCATTCTAATCGTTGGATGTTGCGGCAAAGTCATTTTGGTTTTTCAGCTGAGATAAACCACGCCCAGCCGAGACGTTTTCCCAACCAGTGTTCAAGGGGCGACCAGATCGGCCATGGCTCGCCGTATACGATCGAGCCGCCAGGGTGCGTGCCGTAATGTTTGATCTGCCAACGGCGGTAAATCCGTCCAAGCTTTGGGATAAGATAGAAATAAAATTCCGATTTCCGGAACCCTAGTTTATCGAACCTTGAGAACATGCGCCGAATTTCGCCGCCGGTGTAACACCGGGTAATCGGGTTGACCGCTGTTCTCTTGCTGTGCCCGATCCATTCGGACGCCTGCCCCAGCCAGTTGCGCGACCGAAACATCGCACCGCAGAGCAAGCCCCGGCAGAACCAGAAATTGAACCAGTAATCGAATGAGTTTTTGCAATAGAGCATAATCACAGCCCGGCCACCGGGTTTCAGAACGCGGTAAACTTCGGCAATTGCGCGATCGGTATCGTTGGTATGATGCAGAACACCATTTGAATAAACGATATCGAAATGACCATCCGGAAACGGAAGGTTTTCGGCATCCGCCTGCATCGCATTGCAGCCCTCCGCCATATCGCCCAGAAGATCGAATTTTCTCTGGGTCTCGGCACTGCGCACATCCGTGAGATCACAACTGGTCATCTTTGCGCCGTAGCGGGCGAACATCGCCGAATGACCACCGGCACCGGAGCCCACCTCAAGGACGTTCAATCCAGAAAGTGACGGCAGGTCCATCTCGACGACCGCCATATGTTCGCGGAAACGAAACATATCCTCGAGCTGGTCTATAGCTTCCAGCAGGCTTTCACCGGTAAGGCCTGAATCATGATCCGTATACGCCGTCTTGTAGACGGTCTTCCAGAAATGCTGAATATCGCCTTTCGTCGGCTCATCCGTCATGCCGGGCGGTGCCTCAGGGTTTGCCATCGCGAATCCGATCCGTCTAGCGTTGTGCGCGATCTATCGCGTTCCGCCGGCGCTTTTGCAGGACACGACGAAGCGGATCCTGCACCTGTTCCGGCAAGTGCCTGAACACTTTACGGGCGGCTTTCTTGGTAGCGAAATGAAGCGGATCGTTGTCGCCGTCACGGTGAAGTTTCAAATGAAGCGCGAGTTGCTCGAGATAAATCTCCGCATCGGCGAATCCCCGCGCCCGGACCTTCACCAGTCCGGCCTCAATCTGGCGCGCCATTTCAGTGAATTGGGCATCCGTAAAGGTTAGGAATTTCTTCTGGAATTCACCTGTCTCGTAGGGATTGGCAACAAGCATGATCAGAGGCTCCGCATCAAAGCCAAGGGCCAGATCAACAAATTCCTCTATTTCCAGGGCATTGACGCTGTTGAGCGTCATAGCGACGGTGAACTCGAAACCCTTGCGTTTCTTGAGCTCCGACAATTTTCCGAGATTCACCATGACCTGTTCCCAATTCGCGTTACGACCGCGCACGCGCAACAGGTCGAAGCTCAGCGCGTTGGCGGCGTCGAGCGATGCTGCCATCGTGCTGATCGGCAAACGGTTCAGGATATCGAACACTTTATCGGTCAGCAGCGTCGCATTGGTGATCAGAAAAAACCGCGTTTCGGTATTAGCGTTGTGGTCTCCGAGAAAATCGATGACCGGCGAAAAGAAAAACGGCTCGCCACCGAATGGGTAAACAATCTGCGCGGTTTCAACATATTCCGGGAGCTGCCCCATGAAATCCTGCGGCAGCTTATGACTGAGAGTGGCATCTTCGCGTTGATAGCAATGATAGCAGTCCAGATTGCACGCATAGGAATACGTGAACCGGACCCACCGGGGTTTCGATTCGAGCACGGTTTTGTGTTCGGCGTATTCCGTTTCATTCTGTTCAGCATTAATCCGGATCGGGCCCTCCGGATCGAGATCCTTGTACCAGTCCAGATTCTCATACTTCTTGCCACCCTGAAGCACCGGGCACGTGTGGGGACAGAACGCGTGTGCGCCCTCATCGACCATACGTTTGCGCATACGGGTGAAGCCATCGCCATTCCAGATCTCTTCAATCGGCTGATCGTTGACGTTGCCCAGTACGGTATCGTTGTTGCAGCACATCGTGACGTTTCCGTTCGGGTTATTCACCTCGAAGTGCGCCCATGGATGTTTGCAAATAAATTTAGTCAATGCGGAAACCTCTGTTCACCGTTGCTGTATTCGGTCGGGTAGTCATTGCGATTGGAGATGCTGCTGGCAGCAGCCGATTTCGTTTGATTGGCTAACATATTCCAGCCGATCGTGCGAGCGTTGAACGCCCTTCGCAAAGCACAAACCGTCCTAATCTACCCCTGATTCAGGACGCGTGGTCGTTTGAAGAAGTTTAGCCCATAAGCCGTAATCGACAGGCGAGAACAGATCACGCCAGACGATATCCGACGGTTGGGAAGGATTATTCACGAAATCCGAGATACTGTCTGTATCCGCGACCGCACCGCCGATGTTTTTCGGCAATACGTTGATCGAAACCTGGTCGGCGAATCGGAGCCTGACACTGGGCAACCCGGCGAGCAATGCATCCAGTGCGCTTGCGCCCGTGCAATAGACCACGCAGGACAATTTCTGAAAGTCCGCCATTGGTGTTTCCGTCCGGAACAGATTCTCGTTTTCGACGAACGTGACAGGATACATAGGGTGCTGTTTTATCGCTATTTTTTTACCATGAGCCGCCAATCGGTATGAAATATCGATTTGTCGGGCAGCGATTTTGAGATTGGCTGAAAGAGCCATGAATACCGGCGCATCGGTTCCATGAGGCGTGCGACGGCCAGGTTCAGTGATTCGAAACGAGCCACCATCGACAACGCGTTCCGCCTCAAGACCCCAGTCAATCATTTCCTGACGGTAGGCCGGCCCGTCGGCTGCAATTACATCTGGAACTGATCCGAGGCCGTCAGGATTACACCTGACAGAGTAGTTAAACTGATGTGGCCCTATCACGGTGTGCTGATACCCGATAGTAGCAATGCCTTTGGTACGCGCCATCCGCACCAGCGCTCGTTCCCAGGAAAAATTCTCCCACGGCCATGCGACAGCCCGCGGTCGTACCGCAGCCAGCCATTTGCCCTGGCAGTGCTGTTGCCATCGGGTCATGGCTGGTCCGCCACCACTATTTTCAATGGCCGCAGAGCGGCGGATCAACCAAGTGTACTTCCGGCACAGAGGGTCGGTCGGCGACGGGCGCCAGCGGATCAATGGCAATCGGAAAATGGCGTATAGGGGGTTGCCCCAAGCGTGCACGCTGACCGTCCGCATGCCGGTGGTCAATTCACGCGCCCGATTCCGGCCGCAATCGGCATGCAGGACCCGCCAGACCTCGGTAAAACGAGACAGAAGGTCGCCGAAATAGACATCATGTCCAGTGGCGGTGCTGCCCGGATGACCGTAAACCATTAATGCCGGCGCGCCCGCTGTATAGATCTCACGATCTCTCCGACGCTCCAATGCTACCCTGGCGACGCGCAGACCGACGGATATCCGGGCCACGACCCCACGCGCGCCGGCACGCAGACGTCTAATCTGCATTCCCGGCGGGCGCCCGGCGTCTACTTCCGAAATACCCGACAAATGCCGAAAGAGATATGGATCTTCGCAGACGGCAAGCGCTATGGTCTTGCCGTCACCCGCCGATCGGACAAGGTGATCCCAGGCGAGCATCAACCCAAAATCCGAACCGAAAGACGCACATGCGGCCGCATGTGAAATCCCAGCGGTCGGCTGACCTGCCAGAATACGTCCAATATCCCACCAGAGCTCGCGGGAATCCTCGAACGCCTGCTCAAGCGCGCCCGCAACATTCGGCATCATCCGGTCTGCAGGAAGGTTCAATACGGTGGGATCTATGCCGCCGACGGCAAGCCACTGATCATAGTGATCCGACGGCCGTAGATCTGAAGGTTGGCGAAGCAGGATGGTCATTGTATCCAGAGTCTCGAAAAATAGTTCAATGCCGGGCTTGCGTGTGTCATGTTTCGGCGCTTCTCAAGCCACCGTGAGGAAAAATGTCCAACGCCAATTCGATTACGAACCGGAAAATCTTCGATGCAATCCGTGAAACCGAACGCGACGGTCATCTGACCGATCGGAGATCCGAAGGTCTGTCCGGTCTCTCGGGTGCGCGGACCGTCGGACTGTTGCAGCGCCTGGCAAAAATTTACGAAGACGTTCCAGACGCATGCTATCTCGAAATCGGGGTTTTCCAGGGTCTCACCCTGGTGTCTACGGCACTCGAAGCGCCTGGCCTTCCATGTTTCGGTGTCGATAATTTTGCCACGCTCGATCCCGGCGGCGAGAACCGTGCGATCGTCGATGACCGCATCGATCGGTTCGGTGCCAGGAATGCCGAGCTGATCAACAGCGACTTCGAAGTCGCGCTTGAATCTCTTGGCGACCACATCGGTGACCGACGCGTCGGAATATATCTTGTCGATGGACCCCACGATTACCGCAGCCAACTTATCTGCCTCACGCTCGCTCAGCGGTTTCTGCACGAAAATGCCGTGATCATTATCGATGACGCCAATTACCCGGATGTCCGCTGGTCGACCCGGGACTTTCTCCTTGCGTTCCCTGAATACCGGCTGGCTTTCGATTCATACAGCACCGACCATCCCGCAAACCTTGGAGCCGTGGAGAAGGCGGCCTTCGAGGAAGCCTGGCTAAACGGCATCCATGTTCTGGTGCGCGATCCGGAAAACGATCTTGCGCCAATGATGCCGCCAACGACTGATACCGAACGTGATTTGTATCTCAACGAATGGCTGGCCCACCGTTTACGGCTTGCCGAACTTGCACCGGAAGCCCTGATCCTCGCCGACGCCGTGGTGAGTGGCGACGCTGCCGCCAAACAGGCGGCAGGCGAGACTCTTGCCGCCGCCTATGCGAACAACCAGTCGGAATTCGAGACCCGCCACAAGGATCGCAACGTTTACAGCGCTTCTTTGCCGCAGAGCCGGTTTAATCCGGCATCCTAGAGCCAGTCACCACCGGTCAGAGGGATCATCTGGCCGGTGATGAAGGAACCCCACCCGGACAAAAGATAAATCATCAGGGCAGCCGCCTCGTCGGGATGACCGCCTCGTTTCAACGGCACTAGGTCGGCGCGCTCTGCCATCTGTGCCTCGCTACGGTCGTGCCAGCGCTGGTGGAAACCACTTTCGATAAAACCGAAACGCAATCCATTCACAAGAATGCCATCGGGTGCACCCTCCCGGGCGAGCCCCTGCACCATCGCTTCGGTGCCGCGTTTTGCAATCGCATAGGGGAAAGAAGTCGGGCTGCCGCCATGCAATGCTGATTCGGTGCCCGTCAGCAGGATTCGACCCCCGGTTCCCTGTTGCTGCATATGGCGCAACGCCGCCCGGGCCAGAAATGCAGGATGATTGAGATTGATCGCGATCTCACGCTCCCAGTCCTCACCGCTCATATCGTTCCAATGGCCGCTGAACTGGATCGCACCGGACAGGATAACGAGTGCGTCTATGCCGCCGGCAACGTCAGCGAACCGATCAACCAGCTCGGTGCAACTCGATTCGTCAGAGAACTCTGCGTTCAGATGCAATACACGCGGGTCTTCGCTTTCGAAACGCTGCGAGGCCCCATGCGCTCCGATGATACAATCCGGTTCTTCCAACAACATGCCGACCACCGCACGCCCAAGACCACCGGTGGCTCCGGTCACCAGGATCCGACTGCCCTCCACCGGCCGAGGCGACCAGTCGGGCCGTATGAATTTGCTTTTCATGCGTAGGCTTTCCGAAGAATTGCGAGACTTTGGCGGATCGGGCCAAACACGTCGTCAGGATCGATCATCTTTTGCTCAATCGACACGTAACCGTCATATCCGATACCACGCAGACATTCCCCCGCAAGGTGATGGTCGACGGTGCCGGAATTTCCAAGAACTTCAAAACCCGGCTCATTGGCGTGAACGTGGACCAGATCGGCGGCGACCGCCGAAATTGTGTCCGCGTCGAGCTCATTGTTGCTCGCCATCGCCTTCACGTCGATCTGAACCTTCAGGCCGGGGCGATTGACGGCGTGAGCAATCGCCTGACATTCGCGCACAGAATGTACAAAATCAGTATCTGCAGAGGCCAACGGTTCGAGGCAGTAGACAGTGCCATGCCCCTCAATCCGGTCGGCGAGGGCGCCAAAAAACTCGACAGCCACGGTCAACGCCTCGTCCGCGGGCATCGCCTCACGGCGCCGTCCTCCACCCCAAATAATTGTTCGCCCACCCAGGTCGCGGCATATACCGGAAAGATGAACGAAAAAATCCATCAGGCGCCCGCGCTTTTCTGTTGAAGCGCATAACGCTAGGTCGGGCTGGTCGAATAATAGCGAATGCAGACCGACGACTTCGAGGCCCGCAGCCTCGACGTCGGACCGGTAGCGCTGGATATCCGCCGCTACCATGCCCCCCCAGGTATCGCTCCATACCCTGCTCGGCGCGACCTCCAGCCCCTCGAACCCGAGAGAGGCCAGCTCGGACAGTTCGTTGCAATGTTGGTATTGCGGCAGCGCTATATTGGATATCGCATATTTCATACCGAGCTCCTACCACCCGGGGCAGCGCCCAGATCTCCGAGTTCAACAAGATGGCGGAAATCTTCGCTGCGCGTATAAAGTTCATCGAACTTTCCGATATCGCAAATTCGGCCGTCACCCATCAGCACGATACGGTCACAGCCGCGTACTGTGCTAAGGCGATGAGCAATTATCAAAAGTGTTTTCTTTCCGGAAAGGTCGCGGATTGCCAGAGTGACTTCATTCTCGGATTCGTTATCGAGCGCGGCAGTAGCCTCATCAAATACCAAGACATCCGGGCGTCCATAAAGCGCACGGGCGATGGCTATACGCTGGCGCTGGCCGCCCGACAGACGTGCACCACGCTCACCAAGCATCGTATTAAGTCCGTCAGGCAAGGTAACGATCAGATTATCGAGTTGAGCCATAGAGATCGCTTTGCGAACACGGTCCAGATCGGGCGTCTCGTCACCAATCGAAAACGCAATATTTCTGGCCAGGGTATCATCCAGCAAATATATGTCCTGGGGAACGTATCCTATATGCTTCTGCCACGGCTCGATCAGATCATCGACGTCCCGGCGATCGATCAGCATATGGCCGTTATTCGGCCGCACCAAACCAATGATCACATCAACCAGTGTTGATTTGCCTGCTCCTGACGGGCCGACAATTCCAATTGATTCGCCCTGCTGGATGACAAGGTCAACACCGTTGAGGGCAGGCCTGGAAGCGTCCTTATAAGTAAAGGAAACATTCTTCAGCTCGATCTCCCTCGAGAACGTGATGGTGTCTTCCCGGTTCGATACGCCGGGTCGGGAAACCTCTGTCTGCTGAAGCAGGTCATTATAAATCAGCTCTATATGAGGCGAGCGTTTTCTGATTTCCGCGGTACCGGTCAGAACCCGGTTTAACGATGGCAGCAGGCGAAAAGCCGCCAGCGCAAAAACACCGACCATCGCCACGAGCTCAGACATCGGTTTTCCAAGCGCGAGTGCATACCCGACAACAATCACAAAACCGATTATTGCAAGCGTCTCAAGATATAAACGGGGGAGAAGAATCGCAGTCATGGCACGGCTCTCATAGAGAGCCCGGTTTCGTGCGAAGCCGTAAAGATGTTCAGTGAAACCGGCGATCACACCATACACCTTTACCAACCGAATTCCGCCCAACGCCTCATTGATCCACTTGATCTCCGCCCCTTCCAGTTCCAACGACTTTTGTCCCCAGTAGCGGAAATGCCGCGACGTTAGTCCATAGAACAGCACGGAACCGACAATAAGCACGCCCCCGATCACAAGCGTCATCTTTGGTTCGATCAGAAGCAGAAGAGAGAGTGCCGCAACCGACAACAAAAATTCCAGCGACAGGATGAATAACAAGCGCACGGCCTCAAATGTCTGACCGCATCCGGTCATAATATTGCGGAGCAGCTCTGCGCTATTACGGTTGGCATGATATTCAAGCGGATGGCGTAAATAGATGTTGAATAGCGTCTTGCGCGCCTGAGCGGACTGGAGAGCAACGGTCCGGGCGATTGCATATGAAAGAAAAAGAATTGCCAGATTCTTGATCACGAACACACTGGCAAACAGGGCGGCTATCGTGAAAGGCTCTGTTCCCAGCCCGAACCAGGACAACGCCTGCGTAAACTGTGCCGAGACCCCAGTTTGATCCGGGCCAATTGTCGATGATTGGATCAAGGGAATAACCAGGCCGATGCTCAACATCTCGAGCAATGCTACTGCCGCAATGCACAGCAACAGAATTACCGCGGGGATCTTCGACCTCGAAGTGAAAAGTATCAGCGATTTTCTTGCTGCCGCTAGCATTAGACTGCCGTTACGTTCCGGACCGGGTGATGTCTTTTCCGATCATCGGCAGCGCAAAATATTCGCCCCCATGACGCCGGAACAACCACCGGTAATACAGGCTCATTCGCCGCAGAGGATGCCACCCGGAACGCAACAGCTTGCGAAACTCGCAACGGGCGAATGTCCTCAGCAGGTATCCGGGTTTGAGAAAGCGCCACTCGTAAGTGCTCGGAAACAATATCACCAGCGCGACGACCGGCGCCCATGCCCTATGACTGCCAAAGCCCAGTGGATAGTCATAGCGTGAGAGCATCGGTGCCAATATGTGATTGAGCACGAATTTATCATATCCGTATAACCGGCTTTCCCAACTATTTCTGGTCATCGAAGGCGAGTAGCCAGGCTCATCCTTGGGCACTTTTTTCGTCGATAACCGGTCGCCCCACCACCGGAGGCCACCCCAGGTCGACCGGGACATGCAGTCATCGTAGGAAATACCGACCCAACGGCAGAATGCTTCCAGCGTTGCCCGGTCGCCGAGATCTTCAAGCCGCAACACCGCAAGTGAGCCAGCCGACAGCGCGCGGAGTTCGGCCATTTCATCAAGTGCGCGCCAGATTATGTAAATTGGATAGGCCGGATTGTCGGTCTTCGGTTCGAAACGCCGCCAATGTTCGACGCCGGATACGAAATTAGCGCGCGGATCCCGAATCATGCAGATAACTTTGCTGCCGGGAAATTCCTCGATAAACCGGAGCGTCCGGCCGATACGATGGGCATGATACAAAAACGCTTTTTTTAGCATCATGTCGCGGCCGAGGCACATGTCGTAAGCGGCAACTACGGCGGTCAGAAAGTTACGTGAAGATACTGGTTTTTCGCCGAGAAGCCCGAGGACATGCCGCCGGAACAGGGTAACGTCGACGTCGACGTCCTGCTCGCCGTTCTCGCCCAGTTCATTCTTCCGCTCGAAGGTATCATATCGGCTGACCAGCTTCTGGATATTGGCTCCGATATATTCATCGACGATATGTTCGGCGACGAGCGGTCCGTCGTGCTGGACGGTTTGTGCATTATCCCAAAAAATATAAAAGAAATTGGTGCCGTTATAGACAGCGATTTCAGGATGCGAATCCAGCAGGCTCTGGAAAAAATCTGTCCCGGATCTTCCGGTGGTTGCCAGGGCGCACCAGGGCAGTTGGTCGATATGTTCCCGGATCAGATCATAATCAACGTTTACGTCCCTGGCGTCAGCAGGTGTGTGACTAACGGTCATTGATTTCTGCCAATACATAATTTACGAGCCGAGAGATCGACTGCGCTTCGGACTCTTTCGAAATATCAATCGTCAGGTCCGGATGCGCCGGCGCCTGATAAGGATTCGAATCGGAAATCCCGATCATGTCGTTGATAACACCACTCCGCGCTTTCGCGTACAGCCCCTTGACGTCGGAATTTTCTACGTGACTTAGCGGGGCATCAAAATAAATCAGTCTGAACGCGCCTCCAAGCCGTTCCCGCGCCAACACGCGGCCTTCTTCATATGGCGAAATTATCGGCACCAGCACACTCTCGGCATTCGCGACCGCTTCAACACACATCTCAGCGATCAATCTATTGTTCTCCAGGATATCCGCCCGGGAAAAACCGAGATGACCATGCAATTGTTCGCGGACATCGTCGCCATCAAGGATCCGCAGCCTAGTTCCGGCGGCTTTCAACTCGGCCGCCACCGCAGTCGCTAATGTCGTCTTGCCTGCCCCGGACAGGCCGGTGAACCAGAAGACCTTTGTCACTTGGCGGTCTCGAACAACGCATCGCCACGCGCCACCCTGTCGCTTAATGCCTTTACGACGGCCGAACGAAGGAGCCAGTCCGGAATGTCTTCATTCGCCGTCATCAGATCGCGAACCAGGGTTGCGCTGATCGCACTCACCTCACGACCATCGCCTGCCTCGACATACCGGTCAGCGGCAGCGTCGTATCCGACCGCATCGAACAATACCGGCTGGATTCCGATATCGCCCAGTTCTACGAACAGGGCCTGACTTGCATCGGGGGCATAGAAATCGCCGACACCAGTGTGATCGCGGCCGATAATGAAATGACTGCATCCCATGTTCTTGCGGCAAAGTGCTGTAAAGACGGCTTCACGCGGGCCCGCATACCGGGGATAGGTCAGAAAACTGCTCAACAGGGCCCGGCCTTCCGGATACGTTCCCGCATCAATCAGTGCCTGATAACAATCAAGCACCGTCTCGGCGAGAAAATCGCCGGGTTTACGTTTGCCGGCCACCGGGCTGATCAGCAGCCCATCCGCATGAGTTTGTTCAAGTGCCTGGAGTTGGATGTGCTCATGCGCCCGGTGCGCGACATTACGGGTATGGAAACCGACCACCCTGCTCCAGCCTTTATGCGTGAAGATGAGGCGAAGCTGCGATGGTGATAGTTCGTAACGCGGATTATCATGCCGGGCTGGCGTAATAAGGGTGACATCACCCGCAACCAGGGTACGGCCACCTTCAAAGAGGCGGCGGACACCAGGGTGATCTTGTGAAATCGTCCCGAACCATCTTTCGGCAACCGCCGCCGGATCGATTTCGAATATCTCGGATATTTCCAGAAGCGAATGCGGGTTTCCATCCGGCCCCGTCAGCACGACGCTGGACTGGGCCTTCAGGCCTGCCACACGATCAGCCGGCAACCGCAGCACGACCGGCAACGGCCACACTGTGCCATCGGGCAGCCGATAAGTGTCGAGAACGGAGTCCAGCGTCGCCCGATCCATAAATCCGCGCAGCGGCGAGAAAGTGCCGAGCGCAATCTGCTCCGCGTCGACCAGATCTTCGCGTTCAACTTCCACTCTCGGAAGCCGGGCCGCCCGGTCCCGTTCCTCGGGAAGAGCGACACGGTTTACAAGCGTTCCGCCATGGGGCGGCACCAGAAGAGACGTGTCGCCAAGCGTGTAGGTGTCCGCCGGGAAATCCTTCCGCCGGAATTCACGCACCAGGCGCACCACCATATTCGCACAGGCTACTGGGTTTACGCCGATCGCCGTCTCAGCGGCAAGAACCAGCCCGTCGGCGCCATCGGCGAGGGTGTTGAAAATATCATTCACCTCGGCCCTCGTCGGGACCGGCGCCTCGATCATCGTTTCCAGGAGGTTCGTGGCAACATAGACCTTTACACCGCAAGCCTTCGCAGTCGCCGTAATCCGTTTTTGAATCGACGGTATCTGTTCAATCGGTATTTCCCGCGACAGGTCTCCACGATCGATCAAAACAGCATCCGAAATCGCAGCGATCTCGCGCAGATTATTGTATCCGTTAATGCATTCGATCTTGGAGATAATCACCGAGTCTTCGCCGCTGAGCCGCCGAATTTCATCAACATCCGCCGGCGTGTTCGCAAACGACAGGGCAAAATGGCGAATCCCCGCTTTGCGTCCGACGGAGATGGCCGCCCTGTCTTTCTCGGTCAGGGGCGCCATCGTTATAGGGCGTTGCAGCGTGACCGCCTTGTTCTTGCCGATCCGGCCCCCTGTCAGCACGCGGAGCAGACAGCCGGCGTCATCAGCTTCAACAACCTGGACCAACGCAGCATTAAAATCGATGCTCAGAATATCGCCGACTTCGAGGGCGCCCACAATGTAGTCGGGGTGGAACGTGATCTCCCGATTGCCGGCTGGATGACCGGCGCCAACGGCACGAATGAACTCGTTTTCCCGCAGGTGTTGCATGTCGTCGGCAAGAGCGGCGGTCCGGATCTGGGCGCCTTCGGTATCCAGGCAAATTGGCACATCGGTGAACGATTGCACGGTGGCGATAACCGCCGCGAGGTCAGCGATGTCAGTGTGTGACAGATTAATTCGAAACAGCGTAACACCGAGATCGGTAAGCCGCTGGATCGTCCGTTCATTCATCGAAGCCGGCCCAAGCGTGCATAGCAGCTCGATATCAGAAATCCGCTGAAGGTCCGTATGGACAATTATAGGTGGATCAGTGTCAATCATGTTCTCATTCGATAGCCCAATGTGCCGCCTTGACTACAGGCAAGATGCCGCCGCCGCTGGTGGAGCGACCGCGAACCTGCAAAATGGTTGGCTCAGATAAGATGGAGGAGATAATTATTTATTACTCAAGGGAAGTTTGATAAACGAAAACAAACACGCGAACAATGACGATTAGTTGTCTGATGGCATGTCCTGAACAAGGCTAGCGCCTTCGCACCAAATTGGTTGGGGCATTCTTTTAGGGTCGATACCCAAATCTTGGCGTATGGTATCGAGAAAATGCTCACCATCCAACTGGATAAAAGACTGAAATCTCTCAATAGGGAAGGGTTCAACACCGCTTTCAATCCCTTTTATTCGCTTTACGATTTCCTCACCAGACGTAACAGAGAAGCCCTCAATTAATCGGTGGACCCCACTTTTCTGCGCATCGGGGATGTCAAAGACGAAGCTGTAATTGCCGAATTGTATCGCCTCAAAGATGACTGTGGACGGATCGCTAACGGAATACCGAGACCGGACAAAAAGATCGTATGGGAGCTCTTTGGAGAGCACAACGTTCGGCGCCAAGGCTACCGCATCTGCAGCAAATTGATGCCCCGCAGGCGTTGCGGCAAATCCACGCTTGGTCTGCACGAAAATTTTGCGATCCGGAAATGCCTGAGCGACAATCCGGATTGCAGAGACAAATTCTGGCTGGCCGGTCCATATAGAACTCATGAACAAAATGTCATGCGCCCGAGGCTCGAACCGGCGCTCGTACTCATCGCGCGTTGCGCAAAACGCTTCGATGCTCTTGACCTCCATGGATTCAGGCCAGTGCATTCGGACCGGGCCGTCAAAAAAACACGGGGTCATCATGTAGTAACGATCGAAGTTGAGATACCTGAAATGTGGATACAGCGCGGCATAGCTCGGATATCCCTGAAAAACAGCCCACGATATGCCGCCTGTGCGATGAAGATGGTGATGGCGCAGCACGTGCTCCGCGTTGTACGGGTCGCGTCCCCAATAGATGCCGATATGATAGCGGTCGAAAAAGGCGCGACAACGCAGATTCTTGAGCGGCAGCGCAACTAGCGCAAGGAATAAGACGGTATCGGTATTACTCGAAGCGCGCCAGATACGGACGATATCGGCAATAGCATTAATCACCAGTCCGGGGGCCTGCAATACCGCAACATGGCCCTCAGTGGTGCTGCAACGCGGCAACGCCTGCAGCTCCTCCGGAAGCCGATTGAACGATGGAGCTGTTTTACGACCAACCAACAACACACTTCGATGAGGCATGACCTCTTTGCATAGACCGTCATCACTGGTGTCGAAAATATAATCAACTGCGACGTCGAATTTCTCCGCGACCGGGAGCCTTATTTTAAGACGGGTTACGGCCCATATAGCGCAATACAGTATATTTATACCTGCCAACGTTGTGTTGGCGACGCGACGCCACACAGCGCACCACACGCGATGGCGGATGGGAATGTCATTTGCGACCACGACTGATAGAAGCCGTGCCAACCCAATTGGCACCCCCCCAAACCCCGTTGGCGCAACAAACCCCTGATCGAGAAGATCACGTAAAGCGAGCAAGATCACAAGTCGTCGTGCAATGTATGCCGTCGTCGCGTTTCGCAGAGCTATCGCATAAGGCCCCGGAACCGAAGCCAAAGAAGCAAAGCCATAGATTCGGTTAATTTCGGGTTCCAATGTTTCGTACATATTCTCGAGTAGCGGTCCAGCATGATCCCAGGCCGGGTGGTGCTGCGGCAAAATTTCCTCGAGTCTCTTCGCCCAACCGCAAGTAGTCAGGCGACTGCGCAGGCGCTGCAGCAGCCCATGGAGCGGTGGCAGAATCGGATCCACCTCAAGCAACACAACAGATCGGCCCCGCAGACCTTGGAGCAATATAGGCAGAACCATCAGCTCGTTGAAGACGTATGCCTTCAAGGGTGTTCCATTTTTCAGTACAGGCATGTTCAGGATCTCAGGCGACTTCGAGGGTGACCTTAAGAACTTCACCATCTCGGGATTTTTGCCACCCCTCCGCGAAGGCATCCAGTGGCAAGCGGAATTTAAGGTGTTCTTCAAGATCAAGCTCGGTCAACAAGGCTATGGCAGCGTCGAAATCCGCCGCGGTGCTGCCGACCGAGCCAATCACCGTTTTGTCGTAGGCGGCAATTTCTTCAAACGAGAAACGTCTCTCTCCGTATGGCAGCCCAAGCAGAAGGAGCGCCGCATTCGCCTGACTTTGATGCAGCGCCGCATCGAGCACATCCGGATCACCTGTAATTTCTATGATTGTGTCAAATGCCTTAAGTCCGTCGAGTGTCAAAGATGTTTGGATCGTCGTGCCCTCGAAGAGAGAAAGCCTCTTTTCATTACGATCATAAGCGGTGACGTTATGGCCACGATGAACCAGAATCTTCGCACATATATGCCCGAGTGGCCCAGAACCAAGAACTGCACAGTTCCAAGGACGCGAGCGCGTCGACAAATGTGCTTCCAGTCTTCCCAGACCTTTCAGGATAACAGCAACGGGTTCAGCAAGCGCCGCCTTGGCCAAATCCAGATCGTCAGGAACCCGATGCGCGAAACGGGCAGGTGCGGTGAGGTACTCCGCGTATGCGCCGTCCCGACGCAGCACACCAAGCTCGGCTCGCTCGTCGCACCCTATATGATTGCCCGCCGTACATTCGACACATATGCCACAACTCTGAATACATTCAACAACAACCGGATCGCCTTCAGCAAAATCATTCACGTTGGTGCCGACAACCGCTACACGCCCACTGAATTCATGTCCCGGCACGATCGGATAGTCGGCCATTCCATTCTTATAATATCCTAACCGGCCGTCGAGAATTTCTAGGTCGGTCGCACAAACAGCGACGTTTTCGACGCGTATCAGCAGGTCCCCGGGCCTTAGCGACGGAAGGTCGCGGCCCTCAAGCCGGGCCTTGCCGGGACCATGAATTACAACCGCGCGATTTCGTCGCTCGAAAAACACCTCTTCCTGCGCCGCGCGCGTGATGAGTGGATTTTTTTCCGTCAGACCACGTATCATCCCCGACGTCTTATTTATTCGGAACAGAACCACGTCGAGCAGCCGCTGGGCCAGCGACAATCGCCCGGCGACAGGATTCCGTCCAGGCTTGAAGCATCGCGCCAGATCTGAAAGCATCCGCCGGAAATCGCGCGAGACTTCTCGCGGTATATGCCGGCGTCCGAGAAGGCCCATTCTGCGCGCAGCAACAGCCTCGCGGAAATACCGACGACGAACCTGCGGCCACGTTTCTTCATGAATATGATGAAGCGCCGCATCGGGCACATAAACAATGCGCTGCCCGTGTCGCATCCAGTGCGAGGCCCAATCCGCGTCCTCTAGGCCGGTGATTTCAGGATTGAAGACTTTTTGCGTCCACAGCACTTTCTTTATCGCAGAATTGGCGTTGTTCGCGCGAACGCTCCGAGGCCTATCATCGCGCGGCACCGGTCCAAAGATACGATCGAAATCCTCTACTTCGGAAAACTTTGATTCGAGCACCCCGAGTTGACGCCCGTAGGTCATCGCGACGCCCTCCTGCCGCAACGGCGAAACCAGACGCTCCAACCAATGTTCATTCTCAGGAACGGTATGAGCGGAAACGATTGCGATCAAGGCCCCCTGGGCCGCCTCTATGCCGACATTCAGGCTATATCCAAAAGTGAAGTCGTGGCTATTGATGCGGACGATCTTCGCCCCATGCTCTGCGGCAATATCACGCGATCGATCATATGAGCCCGAATCGACAAATATAACCTCAAAATCGGAATAGGCCTGTCTACCAAGCGCCTCAAACAACGCCGGCAGATGCTTTTCTTCATTGAAAGCACGGATGATAATGGAGGTTTCAACCATAGTGGCCCGGGATCACCAGGAAGCGCTTTTCAGGCCCGAAACAAGCTGATCGAGCGTGCTGACGTGCACACGTTCCCATGCCCTGCGGCTTGAATTACTGTTATGCGGCGCGATTAGCACGTTGTCCATTTGACGCAGTGGACTGTCGGCAGGCAGCGGTTCATACTCGAATACATCCATCGCCGCACCGCCAATATGCCCCGCACCGAGCGCCTCGATCAGGTCCGGTTCGTTGATAACCGGCCCGCGCGCAGCGTTTACGACAACAGCGTGCTCCGGCATCAGATCGAATGCCCGTCGATCCATCATATGACGCGACAGATCTGTCAGGTCGCAGTTTACACTGACATAGTCGGACCGCGTCAGCAGATCATCCAACGATGTCATTTCCACACCAGTTTCAGCAATAATCGCAGGGTCGATATCCCTGATATCGTTGCCAAGCAATACTGCGCCAAACGGTTTCGCCCGCCGCAGCACCGCCTCGCCGATCGCACCGACGCCGATGACACCAACCGTTGCTTCATTGAGAGCTCGGCCGGGAATTTTTTTCCAGGTTCCGTTTTTCATCGCCGTATCCATAAACGGAAGGTTACGGGCAAAACAAAGAATGTAGCCGAGCACTGTATCGGCAACCGGATGGGTGAATGCGTTCGGCGTTCGGCAAACCAGTATATCACGCTCGGTAGCGGCGGCGGAATCAATGGAATCAATCCCGGTCCCCCATTTTGAAATAACCCGAAGACGCGGCGCGGCATCCATAACACGGGCTGAGAAGCGATCATCGCCGCACACGACACCATCGATATCCCCGATCAATTGGAGAAGCTCCGCTTCCTCGAGCCGCTCTTCGACATCGGCAATTACAGGTTCAATATCGTTGCGCTTGAAAAATTCCCTGAAACGCTCAACTTCCGGAAGAAAATAAGGCGCTGAAATCAGTACACGGTAAGTCATCGTTTGGTCAGTAGCTCCCCATCAGCGTATCTCGCTCCATCATCGACGATACCAGCGCAAGATCTTCCACCGTATCGACCGCGTGGGTACCGTATACCGTTTCTGCCATCCGAACGGTGTCGCCATGTTCGAGAAACCGCAGCATGTCTATCGATTCTGCTATTTCGTTAGGGGTCGGTGGCAACTCAGAATACCGGGCCAGGGCGTCCCTCCGGAATGGGATGATACAGACCTGCTTATAGGCTTCGATATCGACGAACTTATTATTGGCAAGACTCGGTATTTCGGAACGCGACATAAACAACGCATCGCCTCTGAGGTTCATCACGACTTTGATCGTATTCGGGCTTCGGAATTCGTTCTCGTCCACAATCCTCTTGGTAAGGTTCACGCAGGCAATATCTGATTCCGAACTGAGCGGTGCAAGCGACTCAGAGATCATCTCGGGGTGGGTCATCGGTTCGTCACCCTGGACAAGAATGAAGACATCCGCATCCAAGCTTCCCGCGGCTTCCGCCATGCGGTCGCTTGCACGTTCATGGGTATCGGCCGTCATAATTACTCGACCGCCAAACGCCTCGACAGCGTCACGAATTTCGATATCACAGGTCGCAACGACCGTTTCAGCAAGAGCCGGGCACAACGCTGTACGGCGGTAAACATGCTCAAGCATCGTCCGACCATGAAGCGGCGCGAGAGGTTTTCCAGGGAAGCGGGAAGAGCCCATTCGGGCGGGAATAACGGCGATTGATTTCATCTATTCACATATGATTGGAATTGGATCGGACGAAGATCACGACCGGCGTCGTTCCTATATTTATACGGTCACTTGGACCGTGATTGCGAGAGGTAATGGCGAGGTTGCCAATCGACACTGCCACGACACTCGTCTAATAAATGGCGATGATCGAGAAAAAGCATTCCCATCTGAAGCGGGTAGCTGTCAGAGCCATCAATGGCATAAACCGGTTCCTGATTTTGAATCCGATCTTGAGACGTTTCGTCCGTTGGCAGCACCGGCATCTTCCTGTCCCGATTGGTGTTTATATATGGCTTTTTTCCAGCCCCCGGCGATCGATTTTTCTGGGCTGGTATTCCAATCTCGTTTTTCATGCGGACTTTGATCTACGGAGCTCCAACCTTGACTACTGGGGCTCACCTGCAAGTCTCTATTGGTACCTTGGGGTTGCACGTCATCAAATCAAAAAACGAGAAATCGATGCGCTCTTTGATATCCCGTCTCTCTCTATAGTTCTCCGCGACCGGAACATCTCAATCCTCGACATCGGCTGCGGCGTGATGAAAGAGGAAGCATATATGGTCAGGTCCAAGGATATACTTCCCCGGCGACTGGTCGGGATCGATCTCAATCCTCACGTCACGAAACATGCGTTCCGCGATCCACGCATCGAAACACAAATCATTATTGGCGACATCGTCGAAATCGATGTAGCCGAGATTCGTCCGGACGTGATCTTTCTGTTCGGAGGAGTCATCGAATTTATCGCATCCGATGCAGTTGAACGTCTTTTCTCCAACGCGATATCTAATGAAATCCGTGCGATCATCATTCTCGGAGAAGGTAATTGTCTGTCCGGGGAGGACACCAGTCAGGCCAATCACGCAGATTCATCCTTCGTGTTTAGCCACAACATCGGCGCAATTCTGCAGGATCTCGGAAGCCCCCAAAAGACGCTGCACAGTGCCACCAATGAAACAGGCGATATCATCTATCTAGCAATCGAGTTCTGAGCTGCGACCAAACAATACAGGGTCGGTCGCAAACAATTGCTCTAGGTCGCCGATACCGAACAAAGGGTTTCGAGGGTAAAGCTTCTCGTACAGAGCGCTGCAATATCTATAGTCACCGGGCGTATCAACGGTTAAACGCCAGGATCGGCGGTCGGGCCTGCGGTCCAGAAAGACCGCTGGAAATTCATCCGGGCGGTTCCACAAAAATGGCGTAACGTGCTCGCGATCAAACGGATCTATCGCATCACGATCCGCGACCCGAAGCAGTTCCGCCGACATCAATTCGGTATCATAACCGTGCGGGTATCCCCTATCATGTGCGGTACGTGCCAGCGACGACCCTGTCGCGCGGGCAAGACCTATAACCGCCCCACTCACCTGCGGATCAATCAGCGGACAATCGGATGTGATGCGAATAACGGTTGTCGCGTCGGTCGCGTCGGCCGCCAGCGCATATCGCCGCAAGACATCGCCTTCCGGTCCACGCACGAGGCTCACATCCGGAAACTGTCTGACAATATCAGCAATAGGGTCATGGACCTCACCTTCCGGCGCAGCGATGCAGACATGATCCGCACCCGGGATTGCGCTTGCCCGTTCAAGCACACGATTCAACATAGGCGCGCCCGCGAGCGGCAATGTGACCTTCCCCGGCAGCCGGGTCGAGGTCATACGTGCCTGAATAATGACGACAACGCGGCCTGTCATGCGGCTACCGATTCCTCAACCGCGACATACCAGCCACCTTCAGCAGGCTTGTACCCGGCACGGCGAAAAAGAGCGTGTGACGCCGTGTTCTCGCCGGCAATCCAGGCCCAGATCGGTTGGCCATCTGCGAGATAGGGCGCCTGCTCGAGCGCAGCGGCGGCAAGACCGCGCCCATGTAACCCGGGGTCCGTCAGGATTGAGACTTCATAGCCGGACCGGTCGCCGGAGATTTTGTCGAGTCTCATCACCCCGACAGGTTCGTCATCGCGGATAACGACATTAAAAATACTCGTGCCACATGAGAGCTGGCGGTCCATCCATGCGGTGTGTTCCTTGGAGGTCGGGACGTTGGTATTGCGGGCAAACGCGCGAGTATCCGGATTGCGCTGCCAGGACAGAAGCAATTCTGTGTCTTCAATCCCTGCGCGGCGAAGCGCAACCGGCGCGCCGTCCCGGTCCGTGGCCCCCGCGGTCAGGGCGGCAACTATCCGAGCGGTCCCGAAACCGTCCGTGACCCGTGCAGCGGCGCCAGACGCCTGCATCCAGGCGGCCCGGTCGGAAAGAAGCGTTCCCGCAGCGTCAGCAACGGCCCGGGATGTGACGCCGACCGCAGGACCAAGGTCCTGACAGGCATTCATTGCTGCAGCCGCTTCGGTGCCCGGTCTCTGGTTGTCGGCGACCGTTGTGACAAGACTGGGAAGACCCAGAACAGACCGTTCAAGGAGCGAGACACCTCCCGCGCCGACCGCAAGATCAGCATTAGCGATGAGATCTGTCATTTCCGCCGCGTCAATCCCGGTTCGAGCCCTAAACCCGCGCGCCACAACGTCGGCGGCTTGCTGTTCCGTCGGTACGATGGCGACAACCTCTACCGGGTCACCAATCAGGGCAAGTCCCTCCAGTACGGTATCGAGCAGCTGTCGCTGGAGCGCAGTATCACCACCGCCCAGACTGACGATAATGCTTGGCTCAGAAGAAGCACGTGCCGTCCGCGGGACCAACGATTGCCGGCGCTCGGAAAAATCAGTCGCGAGAACAGCGAAACCCGGGCCGGCGAATATGCGGCAACCAGACGGCACCAATGCGGCGTAATCCTCGGCCCGGCGGCCAACATTATGGTCAATCAGAATATCCGCATCGTGAGGCCGGTCTGCAAGATCATCGATTACTACGATGGTTTCCGCCCACGGTCGGCAAGCAGATTCAAACGTTGCATCGATATCGTACCCATCAGTGACCAGCAGCGTTACGCCATCCGGCCAACGCTGAGACAAATCCACAGCTGATTCACCGTCTGTAGCAAATTCACATACCCACCCGACGCGGCTCAACCTCTCCGCCAGCGCCTTGCAGCGACGCAGGTGACCGAACCCGATCACAGCAGATGCCGCACATCGGAAAACGGCGAGTTTCTGGGACTTCGCGGTCATTCCTCAACTTCAATGTCATCCCACGACACCGGTGTGCCCCGTGTCACCGGTCGCGCAACCCGCCGGCCGAGAAGATTCTTGAGGTGGCTGGGCGGAAGCCCGTATCCCGGTCGGATCGAGCGCAGGTTATTTTCGGTCACCGTTTCGCCGGCCGCGAGGTCCGCCACGAAATACAGAGACCTGCGCAGAAGCGACATTTCGGCTTCGCTTTTCGCCCGCTCATAGCTTGCATGACCGAGGGCACTCCAGGCCGCACGACAATCTGTACACAGGCCCGCCAGCTCATCCGGCTCGAGCGAGAACGCTGCATCGGGGCCACCATCCGCTCGGGCAAGCGTCACATGCTTTTCGATAACACTGGCGCCAAGCGCGACAGAAGCCACCGCGACGGATGTCCCGAGGGTATGATCACTCAGCCCGATCGGGATTCCGAACCGACGGGCGAGATCCGGAATTGTCTCCAGGTTACAGTCTTCGGGAGGCGTCGGGTAACCACTCGTGCAATGCAGAAGAACAATCCCGGCACCGGTATCGCCCGCCGCATCGACGCCCGCGGTAATCTCGGCCAGATTCGCCATCCCGGTCGAGATAATCAACGGCTTTTTCGTCGCGGCAACGCGCTCGATCAGGCCGACATCGACAATTTCAAATGACGCAATCTTGTAAGCCGGCGCATCGAGCGATTCCAGAAAGTCGACAGCGCTCGAATCGAACGGGCTGGAAAACATCGTGATTCCAAGTGACCGGGCTTTCTCAAACAATCGCGGGTGCCAATCCCAGCTTGTATGGGCCTCTTCATACAGATCGTAAAGCCGGCGCCCGTCCCACGCACCTCCCTCGATGGTGAAACCCGGACCGTCGTGATCCAGCGTAATCGTGTCAGCCGTATAGGTCTGAAGCTTTACAGCATCGGCTCCGGCGGCATGTGCCGCCTCGATCAGGGCAAATGCCCGGCCGATATCGCCATTGTGATTGCCGGATAGCTCGGCAATCACATAGGGCGGATGACCCGGACCGACAACACGTCCATCGATTTCGACGGGCGCCGCAACTCGGTCAGTGAGAGACGCTGTCATTGGCCCTCCGAATGTTCCGAATCCGTCGGAATATAATGATTGCCGTAGCGGGCCCGATAAGCAGCCCCCGGCCCCAGGGAGACTGTCTCGTCGGTGGGGTCTTCCCGGCGAACTGCCAGCAGGTAGCGTTCCGCCTCCGTCAGCCGGTCGATCGTCGAATTGCTCAGGTAGCGTTTCTGATTGAGCAACTGACCTATCTCGCGCCGACGGTAATCAACATATATCGAGCGTCTCTGAACGCCGGAAATATTCGTCGCACCCCCGTGCCAGACCAGCGCGTTCGCAACAACGATCGAGCCCGGATCAACTTCAACGCGGATTTCGTCAGGATGTCGCGACAACACATCGATATATTCATTGGGCCAGTCGAGCCGCCGATGCGTTCCCGGAACAACGCGCAGTGCCCCACTCTCAACATTCATGCCGTCGAGATAAAACCCGGCGAACACACAGTCATAGGTCGCGCCGTCATCCATACGGGGCAGCCAGTCGATATGCAGTTGCTGTTCACCTCCACCAAGCTTCGGGTTTCTCATATCGACCGCCGAACATTTAAACGGCGCACCGATTATATGGTCGACGGCGGCAAGAACTTTCGGATGACTTATAAAGGCACGAAAACGCAGGTCTTTTTCGAGCAGATTCCCGATTCGATCCGAGCCGGGATCGAGAGGCTTTTCAGCGGTCACCGACGATTCCTTGCCCTCAATACCGCCGCGCCAGCCCTCTTCGGCAACCAGCGCATCAATCGCGGTTAACAGCGCTCCCGAATCGACATCTCTTGAGCGCCAGTATTCAGGGTCGGGCGGGATAACAAGAAAGCCCTGTTCGTCCAGTGCCGTCCGTTCTTCATCCAGAAGCACAGCCGGGACGCTGTCGAATGACTCAAGAATCTCTTTAATCGATGGAGAGCTCATACCGTCTCTTCAATTTCATCCAGTATGCCGGCCGCCCGGCATTTTTCCGCCGCTTCGTGAAGTCTTTCCATAGACGAGCCGCTGCGCACGGCAATGTCGATCAGATCGCGCTTGCCATTCGCGAGCGACAAAAGCCACATCAGGTCTTGGCGTTCCTGCTCAACCTGCCGCCGAGCGCCAACCTGCGGATACAGACCATATTTGCCGAGTTGCGGCTCACCGCAAGCGACAAGATTGCGGTACGTAATATTATGTTCAAGCGCCATACAGACTGCCTCATAGATCGAGATGGTCTCCGACAATGCTGCAAAAGAAATGAAATCCTTGTTGTCCAGCGAGGTATGATATTCCGGCCGCTCGAAAAAATTCCCGCGCATCAGACAACCGACCGGCAGTTCGAACCCGGGCGAACAATATTGCCGCTCATCGCTGCCCCAGGGATAGAAATCGACCACTTTGTGGTCCGCCCCGCGCTCTCGGAGCACTTGCTCCGTTGCGCGGTCGATCGCGGTCTCACCACCTACCGACCGCTTGTAAAGCGGCGGCGCATCCATGCCGACACAAGTTGCAACCAGGCCCCCGACAAGATGCCGTTTGAGGTGTTCCCCTCGCTGGGCGAGATAGGCGACAGCACCGGCCGTTTCGGCAAGAAATGCAAAACGGTATGTCAGCCGTCGGTTTGGGAGTGCGGCGAGACGGCGATACAGAAATGCTGCGACCAACGGTCCTGACAGTTCGTTATTCGCCATGGAAGGGTGGCAGGTATAGGTGGATATCAGAACTTCGTCGGAAGTTTCACCCGGCAAAACGGTCTCCGACAGGGTCATTGAACCACCGGAATCAAACGCGGTATCGACGACGACCTGATAGGTACCTTCGGGCAAGGCATCTCGCTGAACCTGACTCAAACAGAAACCCCAAGTTTCATGATAGTAACTCGTGACGTAGGGAATGGCATCCGGCACATCGGGCAGGCTGTGCAGATGTTCGTCCAGCCCTGCACGGGAAAGCTCTCCCCGGAACGGCGCCGAGTACCCGACGAGGTGCAGATTATTCTCGGCGACGTCCAGAATACGCCGCCCCCCCGGGTCAATGACATAGGCTTCACGCTGCACCCATTCAGGCGGCACGGTCCAATCGAATACCTGCGTACCCGCGGGCACCTCGATCCGCTCCAGCGGCAAATATTCGGCGAGGACATCGTGGGTCTTGCGCACACCCGCGCCGGTCAGGCTGCGGTCGAGCGGCCACAGCCGGTCGAACAACCGTTCCAGTTCTGCGATTTCAGCTACGTCTGTCAGAGTATCAGCCGCCCGCCGAAACCGTGTGATACAGGGAATCGACTGCCTCTTCCTCGACCGGCTCGTCGGTCCCGTCAACATACCAGGTCAGCATGGTACCATTTTCTTCGACGACCACACTTTCCGGTTTCTCCCATGCGGGATTCCAACGCATACGATCCTGCAACCGGAAGCCCGACCGCAGCAGCACTGTGTTATCGGACCCGTTTCTGTCCGCAACAACACCCTCGTACAGAACAATCTTGCCGATATCGCTCAGCACGGCGTAATGCGGTTTCGCGCGGCCGGAGAATTCGCCACAACTTGATATCCTGTTGGCGAGATCAAGTCCTTTCGCCAGTGACGTTCTGTGATGAACCATACCGCGCATCGGAATGGCATGAAACAGATAGTGCGCTTCTATCTCGTTCTCCCGTAAAAGCCCGTAAAGATCGACCAGTGTCTGAAAATCATCGTTCACACCTTTTAGGAGCGGATGCTGATTATAAATCCTGACACTAGCGTCCCGCATCCTGCGAATACCATCAAGGGATTCAGGCCAGAATTCCACGGGGTGATTCACGTTACAGCCAATCTCGAAACGCACGTCAGGATGGGCCGTGAACAGCGCGGCGAGGTCACCATTAAGGCGCCGGGGATCCTGGAACGGGACGCGGCTCCCAATACGTATAGTACGGATATTAGGTGCATGCTGACGCAGGTTCTGGACCGTGTAACCCAATAACGGCAAAGACATCAGCGGGTCGCCGCCGGTAATCAGTACCTCGTCGAGATCGTCGCGCTGCTCCGGTGAACCGAAATAGCGCGCGGCATGAACGATATCGTCTTCTTTCATTGTCTTGATGGGATACTGCCCACGCAGACACCAACGGCAATGCGCCGCACAAACCGTGCTGGGCTCGATCAGGACAGTTCGGCGGTATAACCGCTCGACGCCGACCAGAGGCCGACCTTCGAAGGAGAATGTCGCCTCGCTCTCGTAGTGGCGGCGACGTTCATTCGGTTGAACCACGTCCTCGAGCGGATCCTTGACGTATTGCCTTGTCAGCGCCCGCAACTCACGGCTGTGCGGTCCAAACTGCTGAGCTGCCGAAGCGATCTTGCTCTTCAAGAATGGTGAGATGAGTTCCTTGAACTCGCCCGTTTTGGTTCCAGCCATACCGACTACCCCTCACCGTTATGGATACAAACATTATTCATTGGAGGTCGACCCGTTCTTGGACCAAATATAATCGGTAATCTCCGTGTCCCCGAGAAGGGTAACGGCGTCATCATGCGATATGGAAATTCCATAGTGACGCTCAAGCGTTGCGATCAGCGCAAGATGAGAAAGCGAATCCCAACCCCGCGTGTTGTCTGGCGTCGACCCGAGCGGCAGATCGTCGACTGGCAGACTGAAGACACCAGCCATCAACGTCCGGACTTCCGAGACAAGGCTTTCAGGTATTTTGGTCATCAGAGGTATCTCTCATCACTAGCGGCACGTTCTGTAAGTGCGAGCCTGTCAACTTTACCGTTTTTATTCCGGACGAGGGGTAGTCCCTCAATAACGTAGTGCATCGGCACCATATAGCGCGGCAACCTCTCTTCCAGGTGCCGTCTCAGATTTTCCTCGGTTACCCCATCGCGGCCAGCGACAAACGCGAGCAAACGGGCCTTGTTTGGTTCGTTTTTTGGTCCGCACGGCACAACGAGTGCTTCAGCGACCAGGTCATGCGTCTCCAGCGCGAACTCCACTTCTTCCAGCTCTATCCGGTGCCCACGCACCTTTACCTGCGTGTCGGCGCGCCCGACATATTCATAAAGACCATCAGACCGCTGACGAAGCAGGTCACCGCTGCGATACCAAGTTTGCGGCATTCTGGGGTCGAGCGGGTCGGGGATGAAACGGGCGCTGGTTTCGCTGTCGTTGCCCCAGTATCCGGGAGAAACCTGCGAGCCGTAATCGATACACTCGCCGATACCGCCCGGGGCCGCTATCCGGTCGCCGTCCATCAATCTCGCCCGGAACCCCGGTAACAAATGACCGACCGGTACGGGTTTTTCCGGATCGATATCCCGAGGGATCCGGTACCAATGGCTGATAATCGCCGTCTCTGTGGTACCATAGACATTATAAAGGGTCGCATCAGGACATGCCTGATACCAGGCATCGACAAGTTTTCCAGATACATTTTCACCTGTCAGCAACAAGTGCTTGATAGACGAAAGAGCCGGATCAGCGAGGCCGCCGCTCTCAACGATGTTTGCAATGGCGCTAGGTACCGAAAACCAGACGTTGATTGCAGACTTGCGGAGAAACAGCATCGGATTGATCCGATAGCTTGACCGGTTGAAAGGCACAATTGTGCCGACACACGACCAGCCATAGAACAAATCGAATAATGACGGATCAAACGTCAGGTCGGAATGATGGGCGAAACGACTACCCTCAGCGACACCGAAGAAATCATGACAGTGGCCGAGAAACTGTACGATATTCCGATGCAACACCATGACGCCTTTGGGCATGCCGGTAGATCCCGACGTGAACATGATATAGGCAAGGTCGTCCGGGCTGCGACCGTCTACCACCGGACGGTCGCCGGCATGGGCAGCAAGATCGCTCTCGCTGCCAATACCTGCTGCGGCGTTACTATCCGTGGTGCCCAACACAAGTAGCGGCAAATCACCTGATATTGCGACGGCAGCGCCATCGGTGGTCCGTACGCTACAAGCTTCATCAATCGTCTGTACATCGGCAACAATCAATTTGGGATCTATCTGCAGAACCAGTTGTCGCAATCGTCCCCTGGGAAGTCCGGGTGCCAGCGGCACCCAGGCCGCACCCGCCTTCAGCACCCCGAGTACAGCAGCATATGACGCCGCGTTTTTTTCCATCAGGATACAAACCCGGTCGTTCGGTTCGACGCCCGCCGCAATCAGATAATGCGCGATCCGATTTGCATATGCTTCCAGGTCACCGTAGCTGATCGTAGCACCGTCGTCGTCGACAGCAACCGCATCCGGGGCGCGGGACGCGCTTTGCTCAAAGAAATGTTCCAGAAAAATCATTGCTGTATTCTCATGTCATTGGCAGTTCGGCATCATCATATGCTGGAAGCGACGCCAGGAAATAATGCAGGTCACCGGCGAGTGCTTCAAGTCCGGCCTGAACACATTGCGCTGCATCAAGCGCGCGCGCATAACCCCCGCCAATTGTCGCCTCGTGCAGAATATTGGCGTCACGGAGGAGCGTTTCAAAATCCGACAGGTCGTATTCGAGAGGTAAATGGGCATACCGGAGAAGCGCTGTAACAGGTAAATCCAGTTCGATACCGTCGCGAAACACCGGGATTTGGAAATATTTGACGTAGAGATAAGGCACGCCTCCACGCTGTTCTATGAAGCGCACCAAAGTCATCCGCTGGACCTCCGATCCAAGCAGCAGGATTTTTGCCCCCGCCTCGACCGCCCGTTCCCAGGCTGAGCCCGCACCGAAGGCAGACGCGTTCGACTCGATACAGATATTCTCCGCACCGGCCCCCACGGCCGCCAGACTAAAGGTCGGGTTAGCGGAGCGGAGCGCATCGGGCCGGGCAGCGAGGGCGGCGCTCAGAATACCCAACTCATGCGCGACGGGGGATCTTCGGGTATCGAACGGGACATTGTCGTTCGAATAGTCGTAACAGGGGGCAAGCACCGCGAGTGTCCCGTTCGGCCCAAGGTAATCCAGCAGGCCGGAGATCACGCGGTCTGGCATTTCCTGCGGCGCACATTCAGCGAGCACGCCAAGATGCAGCAGCGAACTATGCATCAGCACGGTATCGCCAGCGACGATTCCGATACTGGCAAGCGAATCGTTAAGCTCACCCAGTGTGAATTCTGCTACCGGCATATCAGAATATCTTCATTGTGAACCGCATATCGATCCGGCAATATGCGGGCAATTTCCAGGGATCCAAATATTTTGACCGACTATCTTTACGAATCTTGCGATTTTTCGCCGGAGTATCGCGACCGCCTTATCGAAATGATCCGCCAAAACACCAATGTCGAAATGGGCGGTTATCGGCTGTTTGACGGCACCTATGCCCATGCGATTCAAATACCTGAAGAACTGGCCGACTATATCCTCTGTCTCAAGGCCCACGAACGCGACGTCGGCCCGCTGAAGCGGATGCTCGAGGTCGGATTTGCATCCGGCATCACCAACACATTGCTCAACAAATTCTTTGGCTTTGACGAGATCGTCGCCATAGATAGCCTTGAGGGGCCATCCTATGGCGTCAATTTCTGGGCTAACCTGCGGTTCAAAAACCTGACGCTGGTATGCGGCGATTCGACGACTGATCGGGCGATTTCGACGGCCAAGGCACTGGGCCCGTTTGATCTGATGTTTATCGATGGGGATCATTCCTACGAGGGCGTCACCCGCGATATTGAGAATTTCTCGCCGATGCTTGCCGATAACGGCCTGCTGACACTGCATGACATCGTCACCGAAGGCACCGGGGTACCTCAGGCATGGGCGGAGTTGAAAAATTCGGGTCAATGGACAACCCGCGAATTCGTCTGTGATTCATACCAGCGGCCGTTCGGAATAGGGGTCGCGTCCCAATCCTGATCGCCGTCCTGCCGGCTCAAGCGCCATAGCGTGCCGATCAGCGCCAACCATGAAAACCGGCGGGTGCGGGCAAACTGATTACGCCAGGCCGCAATTGCATTCACGACATCGGGACTACGCCACCAGGCGGGAACATCCGCCCAGATGGCATTAACATGCGCCGCGGCGGAATCTGCGTCGGCATAGAGAATCCCGGCTTTTTCAAGGCTATCAAAATATGGCTTAGCCTCGGCGCATAGTGGCCAGTCCGCAGGGTTCCAGAAACACACCATCGGCACGTTTGCGGCGGCCGCGATATGCATGGTGGTGCCAGGATGGTCGATCACCGCCAGACGGCTGTTCAGCATCGATCGGTGAAAGTCGGTATCGATCATACCGACCGCGGGAACATGACGCTGTATGTACGTTTTTTCCTCGAAATCACAGACATCGCGCGTATAGGGCCGATACTGTGCCTCCGCTCGGACATCTTCGCGAAGAGCGTTCAGAAACGCGACTTTGCCCTCCCGATATTTAAGCATCGCCCGCGGACGGGGCACGCAGTCGAAACGCATCCCATTCGCAGCCAGCCGCGCGCCGACCATTACAAGCGTCGATGTTGTTGCGCGGTGCCGGTTCCGGACATTGCTCAGGGCCGGTGCGATATGCGGCAGACAACGCCCCGGCAACCCGGCCTGTCGCTCCCATCCCCAGGTCAGGAACGCATGGTCGTCAGCATAAGTCTGGCGATTCCAGGGGACCGCAGCCGTTGTTCCCTCCCAACCACCATGCTGTGCGTTTACCAGTCGCTCACCAGCCATCAGCGCGTGCGCGGCGATCATCCGTGCCTGGTCCGACGGCGAACGGGTATTCGCGACATAGAGCCGGCCGGGGACATAACGCAGAGCGGACGCGGCTGAATCCAGCGACCGGAACCCCGCGCCACCAATGCTGTCTGGAACGGTCTCCGCGAGGAACCAGTCAAGGAACGCCAGATAATCCGCCGGAAAAGCGCCGTCCTCGAGCGATGCCACCGCCCTGTTCTCTGCGGCAGCACGGCGCGGCAACAGCGCAACAAGCGCAGAATAAAGAGGCTTGCTCAAAACAAGGCCGGGTAGATGGTCCACGGCCATACGCGGCAACAGCCTGCGGACGAGGGATGCCTGTACAGGGGCGGATTCGTCTGTGGGCGTATCGTGGGCCGGAACAACGTCCCGCTCAACCAGCGTCCAGGCGGCCGGACACAGACGGCGGAGAATGCCGCTGTCGAGCGCCAGCTGGAATTCCGGATCGGAAATCAGCCGCGACATGAAATCCGGAAACCCCGACGACTTCGGAAATTGTGCATCGGAACAAACCGGGACGTCCATCGACACATCGCCGTATCGCGCGACCAGCTCTTCGGCGTTGCGCCACCGCGCCCATGTCGCCATGGCCACAAGCGATATCCATAGATTGAGGTACCTGCCCCAGAAAACCTCCGGCCGGTCCAGCCCATGGAGGAGGTTCAGCCGATCTGCCCACCGTGCGACCCGGTCGTCGGTCAGCGCCGCCGTTTCGATTTCGGCAGCGACCAGTTTCTCCGGGGTATCGAAGGGTTCGACGAACTCAAGGGATTCCCACCCAGGGTGGTTCGCTTCCCGTCCCGCAAAACACCAAGGCCCCGCGGCAACATCCAACTTCGGGTCGAAATCCCCGGCGACAGGACCGACGAACAGACGTCTGTTCACTGTAGAATATCCGCGAACGCATCCGCGACCCGGGCAATATCGCTTTCATCCATTCCGGCGAAGAAAGGGAGCGACAGGCATTGCCGGTAAAACGCGTCGGCGCCTTTCAATTCCGGGGTCTGCTGCGCGCTGCGATAGTAGGGATGGTGATGGACGGGGATATAATGCACCTGCGTACCAATGCCACGATCGCGCAGCGCAGTCATCAGCGTTTCACGCTTTATTCCCGCATTTTCGAAATCGATCAGCACCTGGTAGAGGTGCCACCCAATGCGGGCATCGGCGACCTGGCGCACAGGACGGAGTACAGGCTCAAACTTGGCGAGCGCCACATTATACGTGGCGCGCAGATTTAGCCGCTTTTCCACAAGCGAATCCAGCCGGCCGAGCTGTGCCAGACCAAGCGCGCAGTGAATATCGCTGACCCGGTAATTATACCCAAGATCCTGCTGCTCGCAGTACCAGGGACCCTGTTCCGGCCCATCGACGAAATCCCCTGCGTCACGGGTAATGCCATGTGTGCAGAACAGCCGCAGCCGTTTAGCGAGTTCAGGGTCCTGCGTCGTTACAGCACCCCCCTCACCCATGGTGATCGTCTTCGCCGGGTGGAACGAAAATACGGTCATGTCGCTGAATTCGCACGCGCCGACCGGCTGACCATCCGGTCCCGGGTTAACTGTCCCGAGAGCATGCGCCGCATCTTCGATGACGGCGACACCTCTTTCGCGGGCAATCGCGCTAATCGTCGGCATGTCACAGGCCTGCCCGCCAAGGTGGACCGGATACACCGCCCGCAATGACGGCCCCGCCCGCTCGATTGCCGCTTCGAAATCAGAAGGCCGCATCAGACCGGTTTCGGGGTCGACGTCGGCAAACACAATTTTCGCACCGGTATAGCGGGGACCGTTTGCCGTCGCAGCAAACGTAAGCGCCGGAGCAATGACCGAATCATGATCGGTCAGACCCAGCGCAAGTGCCGTAAGATGAAGCGCCGCAGTACCGGAGGAACACGCAACAACGCTGCGCGCGCCGATACGGGTGGCAAGCGCATCTTCAAATGCCCTAACCGCAGGACCCGTCGTCAGATAATCACCACGCAACACATCGACCACAGCCGACACATCCGCGTCTTCAATCATCTGGCGGGTATAGGGCAGGAATTTTTCCATCGGGTGCCGCCGGATACCTATTTGTTCTCTAACGTCTGCAACAGAGACGCGAAGCTGGCGGCGTCGAGCCATTCGTCGTTCGTATCACTTGCATAGGCAAATCCATCGCCCATCTGTCGACCACCCGCGGGGGTGAAAGGCTCATTGCTCCAGAACTGGAAGGATGGAGCAATAATATAGCGATCATCGAGCTCCCAGGTATGTCGGGCGTCATCGTCAGTAATCATGATCTCGTGAAGTTTTTCACCAGGTCGGATGCCAACCACTTCGATGGGAATCTCCGGCGCGATCGCTTGGGCAAGATCGCCAATCTTCATGCTTGGAATTTTAGGGACAAAAATTTCGCCACCGGTCATAGTTTCAAGACTCGATAAGACGAAATTCACCCCCTGTTTGACGGTAATCCAGAAACGCGTCATTCGCGGATCCGTGACCGGGATACTCTTGGCACCGTCGGCAACCAGTTTCCGATAAAGCGGAACAACGCTTCCGCGCGACCCAACAACGTTGCCATATCTCACAACCGAAAAAACAGCGCCGTCATCGCCAGACAGATTATTCGCGGCAACGAATATCTTGTCGGAAGCGAGCTTGCTTGCGCCATAGAGGTTGATCGGGTTCGTCGCCTTGTCCGTGGACAACGCAATAACCTTTTTGACCCGCGCGCCGAGGGCAGCACGTACTACATTTTCTGCCCCGAGCACGTTTGTATTGATGCATTCGAACGGGTTGTACTCCGCCGTCGGAACCTGCTTCAGCGCGGCCGCGTGTACAACAATATCAACATCGCGCATTGCCATCTCGAGACGATCTCGGTCGCGAACATCACCGACAAAGAAGCGCATAAACGGAAAACTTTCTATCGGGTAGGCAGCCTGCATTTCGCTCTGCTTGAATTCATCTCGCGAGAAAATGATCAAACGCTGCGGCGAGAATCGCTGACTAACCATCTCGGCAAAGCTTTTACCGAAAGTGCCTGTGCCGCCCGTGACCAGAATATTGGCTCCGTCGAGGTTCGGCATTGATTGGTCGAAGGTACGCAGGAGAGGTCCATCTGTCATTTTCGTATCTTTTCCGCAGGTAAATTCCGGTGTGTCAAAAGCCGCACTTAGGAAGGCATCGCGCTGTTAAATACACCCGTCTGTTTCAAAAACAGGAGTGCCGAATAACAGCCAATCAAAACGGTGAATAGTGACTCGAACGCAGGTGCCGAGATAGATCCGAACAGCCGACGCTCGACGATAACGAAAACGCCGGCGGCAAGAGCCGCATACCCGAACTGGCCGAGATACATCACGTGGGGCGTCAAGATTGCAAGGGCGGTTAACTGGATGGCTGCGAAACAGAGATAACAGAACGCGACATAGCTTCGTATCGCGAGCCGGTCGGCGAGACTGTTGGCGGCGAATATGCCCAACAGACCTCCTCCCAGATTGGACAGGCCGTGAACAACACCGATCACAATGAGCCACAACTTTGGTAACCGGCGAACCGAATCTCGAAAAGGCTCCATCATCCTCGACGACACGCGGATGGGGACATATGCCAGCAGAATTATTGCAACGAACAGATCAAGCTTTACGTCCCAGCCGAAGCCGATACTCCCCACCAGAACAACAGCGAGCGGTATCAAACACCAGATTACAATGCTCCGGATACGCTCCGGGTCGGGCAATTTTCCCCCGGCAACCTGCAACAGGCTGACCGTGATGGAAGCGGGCAGGAGAACCGCCAGGGTATCGACGAAAGGAAAGCCGAGAAGGAGCAGTGTCGGTGTCCCGAAAAACAGGAGCCCGATCCCGAATATCGACTGCAGAACGGCGAATACAAGGATGGTCGCAACTTCGATCAAGGTCCGGCTATTCTCCACGCTACCGCAGTCCGGGTGAATCGCTCCGCCCGGCCTGCTTTAGTTATTGCGGCCCAAGACAGGCCGGGAAATCACACGTGCGCGCTGATCGAATTCAGCTGCACTTTGGCCCTCACCTGCCGGCCCATCAGGTCGACCAGAATGACAACCCGCTCATTGTCGGTAGCACTCTCGAACCGGCCAATATGATCTGCAAAGGCCCCCGAAATCACCTGAACCTCGGCACCCTTCTCAAAAGGCACATTTCGGCCGGTAAAGATCAGGCCACGATCATCTTCATTGCACCTGATCTCCTCTACCAGTCCGGTCGGCACCGGCACCGGACCCCCGTCATCGCAGATCAGATGCAACACGCCGATAGTGGAATTTATCGCCCGCCATCGCTGATCAGCCCCAGGCATGGTGACAAAAAGATATGACGGAAAGAGGGGGCGCGGTTGCCAGCTTACGCGACGCGCATGACTGATCCGGCGAAGATATCGCGGCAGATAGACTTCAAAGCCCTGCCTCTGCAGATGATGCTGTGCCTTTGTCTCGGCATTCGCGTGCGTTCTAGCAACGTACCAGCGACGAGATGACGTGATGTCTGCCGGCGACTCAATCATGGGTTAGCACCGGCGGTTTGCGCGAAACTTTCAGCATCGGGGCAGTGAGAACGCGATCCGGTGGAATTGCATCGACAAGACCCTCAAATACGCGCTGTGCATTCTGGATATCGGTCACTATCACAGCGTTAATTTTTGCCAGATCGGTCAGCCGGTCTACCACAGGAAGTCCGGCAAACCGCGGCGGCGCCTCTCTGCCCACGGACGTATTGATCACGCCGACAATCTCCACCTTGGATCCTTCGCGAAGGCACAGCGTCGCAATTTCTGCCAGGTCACCCACGCCAGCCAGCGCTACCCGGTTCCAGTTCTTCTGTTCGCAGACCTCGAAAAGAGCAGCGCATTGTTCACGCGATGAACGGAAAAAATTAAATGATATCGACAGGTAATCAGCTGTAAGCCTGCCCTTCTCGGCAAAGCCCTGCGGCGTCAAATAGTAGGCGTACCTATTGGCCGGGGCCTGCCGGACCTTGATAAACCCTTTTTTGATACAGCGCTTCAGGTAAGCGTTTGTGAGCCCAAGCGCTATCCCCAGCTCACGGGAGATCCCCCGCTGCGTAGCTCGGTCATCCACCTCTACCGCACTCAGAACGCCGAGCGTGATGGTATCGGAATCATTGTCCCCGGTGGTTCCGTTGCTGCCGTTTGTCATAACCGTCTATCTGCCGCGTCTACGGTGAACACAATTCCATGTAGAAGTTAATGCTATCCTGTTCGCGGCGTGAACGTCAAGAAATTCTAACTAAATCAATGAGATTCATGAAAACATGTATCTTCGGGCCTAGGTGCAGGCAGTAATTCATCAATCCGCGTTCATGTCATGAATCATACATCAATAGGCCGGGGCCGATCCCGGTAAACACCCCACGTGGCCTCATTGACATGGCGGATCGATGCAGGTAAATCGGCAGAGTTCAAAAAAAATCGAAGCCGTCAGGCAAAATGGGACCCTAGAAACCACAGCACCCGGTTTTACAGGCATTTTCTGTCAGTTTCCTGATGGCCCGGAGCGTACTTATGTCTGCCAGATCCCAAAAGCACAACTCAAGCACCCCCCGCCTTCATCCGGCCGGCCGGGATAACCTCGCACATTCCCTGTTGCTGCTTTGGGCCTTCTGGCTCTGCGCTGAATACCTGGTCTTTGGGCGTCATTCCTATGCCCTGATATTTGATTTCGGCGATTCATTTATTCCTTATTTCATGGGAGAGAACCGCGATGGGTTCTGGGCGTTTCTAGGCGGCTGGGAGCCCCGGATGCTGGCTGGCGTTGACGCAGCCGCAAACACGATCAGCCAGTTCCGGCTAACGAATCTGGGTATTTCAGTGATGCCCGCATGGATGGCGATTGGCCTGTTTGCATTCCTGCAGCGCGCTATAGCCGCCGTGTTCATGTATCGACTCGTGATTGACGTATTTGACGGTCACCGGGGTGCCGCCTTCGCAACCGCCATGCTGTTTGCCGTCGGTCTCGGGGCGGTCGGGGCAGAGTCCTATTTCGGCTTCACACACAACATGGGCCTGGCCCCGTGTGGGGTTCCCTTCCTGATCTGGGCGCACTGGCGATGGGCGGATCGGCGTCCGGCAATGCTGGCCGCGATCATGTTTGCCTGCGGCGCTTTGCTGGCACTCGCGACGATGCAGTTCATTGCGATCCAGGCGCTGGTCTGTACCGGACTGTTGCTGGGGGCCCTTACGCCGGTTCGGCGCTGGTGGACACTGTTGCTGCCTCTTTTCGCTCTTGGTCTCGGCTATACGATTATGGAACTGCCAAACGTCATCGCGGTCCTCGCCGACTGGCCCGCGGCCCATCGACTGCAGAACCCCACGATTCCGACAGAATCCCGGCTGGAAAGTATTCTCAACGGATTAACACAAATGGGCACGTTTCAATTCGTCCCGATCTTCACGATTGTCTTTGCATTCCTGTTTGTCACCCGGCGGGCGATACCCGCGGGGCTCGCCGCGGTCGTCGGCATCTGCATAGTTATTCTCTTTATCGATGTAATCGTCTCTGCCGTCTTCCCGGACCTCAGCACCCTCGCCAATTTCAGCTTCATCAGAATTATATTCATGATGCCGTTTCTGCTGCTGCTGGTCGCCGGCATTGCATTATCGCGGATATTCCAGGCCGCCCCCTACAGCCTGCCGGCATCCGTGCTCCGCCGCGCTGTCCCAGTAATGCTCGCAATCGGAATTACGACGACAGCGGTCGGACAGGACACATGGATCAAGTTCAACAACCTGCGCTACTACAGCCATGGATCGAACTATGCGACGCTGTACGACCAGCCACCGCTCAGAAAAGTCGCTGCCCTGTCGGACGACAGAAACCCGTTCAGGGTCGCCACCGTAAACATCAAAGATGTCACCCACCTGAACCGACCAAGTTTCGCATGGGCATACGGGCTTGAAACGGTTGACGGCTACGTCAACGTATACCCGCGTCGATACCAGGAATTGTGGGTTGAAGTGATCCGGCCATCCGCCGACAAAACACCATTCGATTTCGAGAAAATGCGCGACTGGGGGAACCGGGTATACCTGACAGCGCTCGGTCCGGACTGCAGCTCTGTCCGCCTCGGCGCATCGACCAATCTCGAACTTTTATCCTTGCTCAATGTCCGCTTCATCGTATCGCCCTGCCCACTCCAGGACAGCAATCTTCGCCTGTTCGCCGCCAATCTCGAAGGGCCGGGGCAGGCCTGGCACAAGTGGAGCAACAAAGACAAGCTGATGTCGATTTTTCGGGGCGACTACCCGTCCAAAAAACTCTACGTATACGAGAATGCGGCGGCGCTCCCCCGTTATTTCCTTGCCGGAAATGCGAGAATATTCAATACGCCAGCAGAGACGTTATCTGCACTCGGCAAAGCTGACCGACAGACGCTACTGACGACGGCGATGATTGCCCGCGAAGATATTGGGGATGCTTCACTGCCGCAGGAAAATGCGGGGCAAGCGGGAACGGTTCAAATAATATCAGTCGACCGCGGCGAAATCCGCCTGGACGTTACAGCAAAACGGAAATCCGTCCTGATCGCGGCCAACAGCTTTAACCCACGATGGACCGCTACCATTAACGGGCGGGAACGCCCGTTGTTCCGTGCCGACCATGCCTTCCAGGGCGTCGTCGTGGAGAGTGGCCGCTCGGAGGTGGTGCTGCGTTATCGGTCAGCTATATCCGAACTGATGAAAGACCGCTGAGACAAAGAACGGTACGTCAATCGCGGCACCGCTTCATTCAGCAGAAAATGTCGGGGAACGAACGGCGCCAGGCACGAAAACACATCAGGTTGTACAGGACCCGGTAATTATTGTGCCGCCCCTCTACATGCTCATTCTTCCAGCGTTCCACGAGAACAGGGTCCACCAACCCATCAGCCACCCATTCTTCCGGGTGGAGCAGATCCTCCATGACCGGGCGGAGCGACGACTTCAGCCAGCGCGCCAACGGAAAGGTAAAGCCCTGCTTCTTCTGCGCCGTAATCTGTGACGGCAATCCACGCTTCTCGGCGACCTTCTTAAGAAGCCATTTCGGTTGACCCGCCTGCAACTTGATCCGGTCTGGAAGGCGGTTCGCAAACGAGACGAGGTCCGGTGACAGAAATGGCGAACGCACTTCCAGGCTGGACTGCATGGCCGCTCGATCAGTATGCAAGCAGACGAATTCCGGCAGGAAGACTTTCTGATAATAATAAAGAAGCTGTTGTAACGGCGTATGGTCGGCGACCGGCGCAAGCAGTTCGGTGACGGGCCCGAATGCCGACCCAGGACTACCGGTGCGATCAAAGAAGCCCTCCGCACCGCGGCACAGCGCGGCGGCATCCTCAGGATCGAGCGCAGACAACCACAAGGGGTAACGCACGGCATCCGTCGCCGGGAATCCGCGGAGATATGACATCGCCTTGAACCTCAGGCCGAGGTACCGGTCGTTCTCCGGCAGCGCTGCGGTCCCCGCCTTGACCAACGAGAGGAGCGGTCCCGGCAACGCCTTCAGATAGCGCGCAGCGCCAAGGCCGGTGAACGGAAGATACCCGGCAAACAGCTCGTCACCGCCGTCGCCTGAAAGCGCAACCGTCATATGTGGCCGCGATTCTCTCGCCAGAAAATACGCATTTACGAACCCCGGATCGCCATGCGGCTCATCGTTAGACGCGAAAACGGCCGAGATCGCCATATGGATAGAATCCGTATCCATTGTAAATATGTGGTGGTCTTCAACGCCAATATGCCCTGCGACCAATTTTGCCTTTGCGCTCTCGTCGAAGTCGGCCTCTCCCATCGCAACGCTGAAACAACGGACATCAGGGTTTAGCTCATGACAGAAATCGAGAACCAGCGAACTGTCGATGCCGCCGCTGAGGAACACGCCATAGGGCACATCGGCACGCATCGCACGCTCGCACGAGGTTCGCATCAGCGTCTCGAATTCATCGATGGCATCCGCTTCCGATAAGGCCAGCGGCATATCACCCGGTATCGAATCCCAATACGGAATCACACGGGTCTGTCCTCCCAGTATTTCGAGCGCACAACCCGGCAGGAGCTTCCGCACGCCTTGCACGGGTGTGTCCTCGCGGCTGTAATAACCGTGCATCATGAAACGCTGAAATGCTGCCCGGTCTATCCTCCACGACATTCCCGGAAGATCGAGAATAGCCCGTAACTCGGACGCATACACGACACCGCCGTCATAAGCGCAATAGTAGAGCGGCTTCTGGCCGAGAGGATCGCGAAACAGCAGGTGACGGCCTGTTTCACGATCGTGAAACGCGCCGGCAAACATGCCGTCAAAACGGCCGAGCGCATTATCCTGCCATTGTTCCAGGGCAGCATGCATAACCTCGGTATCGCTGTTTGTGCGAAACGACACACCGCTATGCGACAGCTCTTCGCGGAGCTCAACGTAGTTGTAAATCTCACCATTGAACGACAGGACGTAGCGCCCGGACGGTCCTGAAAATGGCTGGTTCGCCGCGTCAGACAGATCGATGATACTGAGGCGCCGGTGCCCCATGTAAACCGACCCATCCAGCCATTCGCCGCCATGATCGGGACCTCGATGAGTCAGTCGCCCGGTCACCCGTCGTGCGGCTTCAATATTGCCGGGTGTTAGCTGCGCCGGATGCATCACCCAGCCGAAGACTCCGCACATATACTTTCCCTGGCTGGAAACGACCGGCGTCGCAGGAGTTCAGCAATCTACCGGAGGGTTGACTTACCCGCGGTTAGTCCGGAAATTCAGCAACCGTCGTCCCTTTTAGAATTCAACTTCTCCCATGAACGATTTCGAATATCAACTGGGTTTCGTGATCGACTCCGCCTGGCGGATGGTCGAAATGCAGGACCGAAACAGGCTCTCGCCGAGCTATGGTTGTTTTCACTATGCCTACTGGCGCGACAAGACATCCGAATTCCCGGATTCGAGATTCCAGGAAGCCGGTGCGGCGCTCGGGCTGCTCGCTCTTCCCAGATTTGACGAGGCGCGCGCCGCAGGCACGCTGCCGGAAGCCGGGATTCTGTATAGCTGTTTTGCGGCCGGGATACAGTTTTGGGAAAGTTCTCAGTATCCAGAAGGCTGCTGGGACGAATGGTACAAGGGCGAACGCGGGTTTGCAGCGACCGAATTCCCGATGATCGCCTATGGACTGGCCGCTCGCTACATGAGGGACAGCATCGAGGCTGAAGATCATGAGCGACTTGTCAGTACGATGCGCAAGGCCGGCGACTGGCTCGCCGCGCGGGACGACCGCGTAAAGGCCAATCACGAAGCCGCCGCCGCCGCCGCGCTCGCGCTCGCCTGGGAAACCACTGGAATCGAAACATTCCGTACGGCTGCTCAGGAAAAGATGGCGGATACACTGTCACGTCAGACCGAAGAAGGGTGGTTCCCGGAAATAGGCGGGATGGATCTCGGTTACTGCTCGGTATTGCTGGATTATGTGATGGTTTACGTTCTGGTCACGAATGACACCGGGCCAATTGCCGCGATGAAACGGCTAGTCGAATTCATGATCCCCCACGTCCATCCTGACGCGACCATCTCGCCCGAGTCAGGGCTATGTCTCAATCCGATCGTCAGCCGGCTGGGAATTGGCCTGCTGTCGCAACACGGCGATGAAAACGCCGCAGCGATCGTGGAAACATTCACGCATTCATCACCCGGCCGGCGCGGACTTACACCCTATCTTGCCGACGATCTGAGATTGATGCGCTGGAGCTACCTGCCCATCATCACGGTGATGGAACTGGAGACCTTTCGCCCGGCAGCCGGGCCAGAATCGCTATCGGCACGTTATCCGGAAGGATGGACAATTCGCGACAAAAGTGCAGTCGCATCATACCACGCCGGGCCCCTGCACGTTTATTTCTCCATCGCGGGCGGCGGTGCCGTGCGCATCTTCGACGGGCACAAGCTGGTTTGCGAGGACATAGGAATCAACATTATCGAGGCCGACAAAAACTGGGGGAGCGCCGGGTATTCTCTGAACCGCCCGATCCTTCTGACGGGAAACGGGACAGGTTTCGAAACAGCGATGGGCGAAGCAGCCTTCTTTTATCCCGGCTTCCTCTCGCGACTTGTGCTTCGTCTCGGCAGCACGACACCGCTGTTCTCGCGACTTCTGCGTCAACTGATAGATCGCTACCGGATCAAGAACGGCACTGCGATCAACCAGTCTGCAGCGCCGCTGGCAGCCAATAATGCATCATACATCTTTACGCGCAATGTGAGTGTGGATGCGGAATCCGTTAGCATTACCGACCGCATTGAACGGCGAAACGGGCTAATCCATTCAGAGTCGCTGCAGTCCGAAATCCGCCTTGACGGCGACACCCCACCGCCATTTGATGAGCCGTTCGCAGCGGCAACTGTAACGATAATGAAACGACTCCGGATCGACGGAACTCAGCCGGCGTTTTCCTCGCAGATGGAACACTGTTAGATTGGCATCCCGGTGTCAGGGAGCTTGGACCAAAATCAATGAATACGCGGCGGCTTTCAAGCCTCGACCGTCATACCAAGCTTACGTGCGACTATGACCGCCCTGATCGCTTTCAGCAGCTTGCGGACGGCGCTGCATCCAACCGGTTTATCGCGCGCGGAGCAGGCCTGTCATATGCCGGAGCGAGCTTCTCGGAGAATTCCAGCGTTCTGGATGTCAGCAGGTTCGACCGGATTATAGATTTCGACGGATCGGCCGGTTGGGTCGAAGTCGAGGGGGGGGTCTCGCTCGGTAAACTGTTCGAGTTCCTGACACCGCGCGGGTTCCATGTCCCGGTGTTGCCCGGTCATCCTCAGATCACGGTGGGGGGATGCGTCGCCGCCAATGTACACGGCAAAAATCAGTTCTCCGAAGGAGTTTTCGGACGACTGGTGCAGGCGCTCACACTGTTTCACCCTGATCACGGCACAATCAGAGCTTCGGCACAGGAAAACCCGGAAGTCTTCGACCTGACCGTCGGCGGTTACGGCCTGACGGGCTTTATCATGTCAGCCCGCCTGACAATCGAACCGCTACCCGGAAAAGCCATTCGCGAAGAACGTGTTCCCGTCGCTAACCTGCTCGAAGCCTTCAAGCTGGTTGACCGGCTCAAGGCCGACCACGACATGATCTACTGCTGGAATGACCTAGCCCGCCTCGGCAAGGACGCGGGACGCGGATTCGTCGTTACCGGAAAATACGTCACGGAAGACCAGGCAGAAGACATTCACGGGCGCTCGGTGGATGGCCCGGAAGGATCGCCTACAGTGCAGTATAAACGCCTGGATCCCTCTGCGATCAAGCGGCGGCCCAATGTATTCTCAAATCGGGCGATGCCATGGGTCAACCGCCTATACTACCGGATGAATACCCGGCACATAGCACCGACCACCACACCATTATTCAAGTTTCTCTTCCCTGCCGTGGGGAAAGAATTCTATTTCGATTATTTCGGTGACCGCGGCTTCATCGAATTGCAAGTACTGCTGCCTGCCGCATCGATTGAGCAATATGTTGCAGCTTTCCTCACGATACTCAGACGGCATGGTCAACCCATCGCCCTGGCAACCATCAAAGCGTTTCATGGAACGCCGCACCTTCTGCACTTTAACGGAAGCGGGTTTAATTTTACGATCGAAGTCGCCCATACGCCGGAAAACATGGCCCTGCTTGCCGAACTCGACGAACTGAACTGCGAATACGGCGGGATTACAAACATCATCAAGGATTCGCGTCTTTCGGCCAGCGTGGCCCGGCGCCAGTACCCGGCCTTTGACGCATTTCGTGAACGCCTGCATGCCTACGATCCTGCGCGGCGTATTTCATCTTCCATTTCCGAAAGGCTCGCATTGTGAAATCTATCGTGATTGGAGCGTCAGCCGGCCTAGGACGGGCAATTGCGGAAGCGCTCGCGGCGCGCGGCCACGATCTGTTTCTGGTTGCTTCGACTGAGAAGGACCTCGCAGCAGTTGCCGCCGACCTCGCGATTCGGTTCGACGTCCAGGTCGGGTTTCACGCAATGGACCTGGCGGATGCCGACCCTGCGCTCCTCCAGTCCGAGGTCACGAAAACCCTTGGCACACCCGATAATCTTTTTTATGTCGCTGGGGTATCATTCACCGAAGATCGCGGAGCAATCCCTGACGACGTTGCCATGCGGCTTCTGGCAGTTAATTTCACCGCCGGTGTCCGGATCGTGAACGGCTTTCTCGATACGCTTGCCGATAACCCGGCCGCAAACATCGTCGGTATCGGTTCCGTAGCCGCCTGTCGCGGACGTCGCGGCAACTCTGTATACGGTTCTGCAAAACGCGGTCTGGAGTTCTATTTCGAAACCTTGCGTCATTATCTCGCGCCACACGCCTGTCGCGTTCAATTCTATCGCCTTGGGTATCTCCATACCCGGATGACGCTTGGGCAGAAATTACCCTTCCCTGCGATGCAGCCAGAGGATGCCGCACGTAAAATTTGCGACAATCTAGGTAGGGATTTGGGCGCCGTGCATTTGCCGCGATGGTGGTTTGGTATTACTTCCCTTTTACGGATGCTTCCTTGGGTAATTTTCCGAAAACTGGATATCTGAATCAGTCAGAGGCCCAGGTTAGGGCAGCGCCTGCCGACAGACGTTTGGATGTAGGAAATACGTTACTTTTAAGCTATAAGTCATTGAAATTAATACTTGGGTGGGCATATTACTTGCCATCCTGAAAGTTTTTCGAAGCGAAGGAACATTAGATGTTGGTTGATAAAGTATCGCCCGCCGAATTTGACGAAGTATCGGCGGAAGCTGAAAAGAAGAAGATTTCCAAGGCGATTCGACCAGATCATTCCCTCGTCTCCCTCCCTCCGCTTCTGAGCGAACCCAAGCGCGTCCTGTTGATAGTGCCGCCGGGCACCGTTGAAGAATCCTACGGCAGACTGTCGTCGGCCGCCGGCGAACTGCCGATGCTGGGTCTTGCTTATATCGCATCCTCGGTCCGTGATCAGGGTCATACGGTTGAAATCATAGATTACGAGGTCAACGACTGGCCGATTGACCGGGTCGCGGACGACATCCGCGCCTTCAACCCGGACGTTGTTGGCATGACCGCCTATATCACCAATATGAAACGCTGCGCCCGCGTTGCCGAAATTGCAAAAAGCGTAAACCCCGAGATCGTCACGATTCTCGGCGGCCCGCAGGTAACAATCTTCCCCGATGAAGCGTTCCACGCCGATGCTGTCGACATGATCGTGTTGTCAGAGGGTGAAATCATCATTCGCAACGTGCTGAATGCAATCGGCGATGACGACGCGCTGCGTGGGGTCAAAGGCATCTGGTTCCGTTCCCAGTCGGGCGAAGTGGTGAAAAACCTGCGCGAAGGCCTGGTCGACAACCTGGACATATTTCCGGTGGCGGCGCTCGACCTCTACGAGATGGAAAAATACTACCCGCCGGCGCATATCCGGGGCAAACGGGTCGCCCATCTTCTGACGTCCCGCGGCTGTCCTTTTAAATGTACATTCTGCGAGACGAAGCTGACCTTTGGGCGCAGCTTCCGCTACCACTCGACCGAACGGATAATTCAAGAGGTCGGTGAACTAATCGAACTTGGGTATGACAGCTTCCAGTTCTATGACGACATCTTCACCGCCAATAAAAAACGCGTCGTCGATCTGTGCGAAGCGATCATCGAGCGCGGCTGGAAAATCCAGTGGATGTGTTTTACGCGCACCAATTGCGTCGATCCCGATACCCTGGCGCTGATGAAGAAATCCGGCTGCTACCTTATTACCTATGGTGGAGAGTCAGGAGATGACGAGCTGCTGGCGCTGATCAAGAAGGATCTGACCGTCGCAACCAACTACAAGGGCATCCAGATGGCCCGCGAACAAGGCATCCAGACCATGTCGTCGTTCATGCTGGGTCTGCCGACCGAAACACCCGAGCAGACAATGAAGACGATCAATTTTGCCGTCGACAGCGGTCTGGACTATGCAGTGTTCCCGATTACAGAACCCTATCCGGGAACCGAATTGTGGGTAGATGCCCAGAAATATGGATTTTTCGACTCTTCGGGCAAATATCAAAACAACCTATTATCGGAAAATTCGGCTGTGTGGGTTCCCAACGGAAGGACTCGTGAAGAACTCGAAGCGAAGGCACAACTCGCAATGCGTCGCTTTTACTGGCGCCCGCGATCTGTTGGCCGGGCGTTCAAGAATTTCGTTCACCTGCCTTTCGGCCGCGCGATGCGATACTTCTGGTCCGGTTTCAAGTATTTCGCCGTCAATTCATTCAAGACATCCCGCGCAGGCGCGCGCTACTAGGACTGATATCCCTGACGCTAGGGTCGGTCGTCAGTCTCAGACGGTCTTTTCCTGGTGCGTGCAGTAACGATTCCGGATATGCGGTCCCTTATCTTATGGTGCAGGATAAAATCGCAAACAAAGCCCGTGAACAAAATCACGACACCAACCATCAGAGCGGTCAGGCTAGCCGCAAACAGGGGCCGGTTCAGAACCTGTTCGCCGTAGCCCAGCCAGTGGATCATTTGCTGATAGGTAAACCAACAAAGCATTAACAGGCTGGGTCCGATAAAAGCGATCGCTGCCACCCCGAAGAAATGCAGTGGCCGAAGGCCATACTTCTGAACGAAAAGCAATGACAGCAGGTCGAAAAAACCCTGATAGCGGAACGTCCGGTATTTCGAAACTCCATGTTTTCGGGCGCTGTTGCTCACGGGGGTCTCCGCGACACGGAAACCATCCATATGCGCCTGAACGGGTATGTAACGGTGATAATCCCCGAAAAGGCAAATCGAAGAAACAAGTTCACGTCGATAGACTTTAAAACCGCAATTCAGATCATGAAGCCGCAGGCCCGTCGCCTTCCTGACCGTATAGTTGAACAGCTTCGAACCAATTTTCCGGATACTCTGGTCCTGTCGGCCCTGGCGCCAACCGGTAACCAAGTCGAAACCTTCGTCGAGCTTCGCGACAAGCAGCGGTATCTCCTCGGGATTATCCTGGAGGTCGCCATCCATTGTAATGACAACATCAGCCCTGACATTCATGAATCCTGCCATTAGCGCGAGGGATTTGCCCGAATTGCAGAGGAATTGAACGACGCGGATGTGCGGACGGGCGGCTTCCAGCTGATCAAGAAGCCGCGGGGTCTCGTCTGTAGAACCGTCATCCACAAACAGTATTTCATAACTACTGCCTGCATCGAAGGTCTTGAAAAGAGCCTCTATGCGGTCGCAGAGTTCTGGAATATTCTCGGCTTCATTGAAAACCGGAATCACGACAGCGTAAGATCTCGACACACACCCTCAACACAATGGCGAAAAACAGCCCCTTCCCACTAATACATGGAGCATCCGCAGCGTCAATTATAAAACTCGGCATACAGCCGGAGACGCTCGCCAGGGTGCCGTTTTGCCCTTCGGTGCCGGTAGAAGAGATGCTCCTCCGTTCCGCTATCGGATTTCCATTACATTGACAGCCCCTCTCATTCAAAGTACTCGAACGCCGGTCTTGAATGATCGGATTCCCATGGATAAGAACAGTAAAATTGTCGTCGTTGGCCTCGGGTACGTTGGACTGCCCCTCGCCGTCGCGCTTGCGCGGACCTACCCGGTCATCGGATTCGATATCGATGCAGGACGCGTGGCAGAGCTGGAAGGGGGCGATGACCGCACCCGCGAGGTTGAGCCCGACCGCCTGAAGGCCAGCACGTTGGTTTATTCCGCGGCCACGGTCGACATCAAGGGTGCCGATATCTATATCGTCACGGTACCGACCCCGGTGGGCGCGAACAACCAGCCGGATCTCGGCGCGGTGCGGGGCGCGAGCAAGATGGTCGGCGAAGTCATGTCGAAGGGCGCCATCGTCGTCTATGAAAGCACCGTTTATCCGGGCGTCACCGAAGACGTCTGCGGCCCGATCCTCGCCGAGGCATCCGGGCTGAAATGCGGCGAGGAATTCTTCCTCGGCTATTCGCCGGAACGGATCAACCCGGGCGACCGAGAACATACCGTCGACAAGATCACCAAGGTCGTCGCCGGCCAGACTCCGGCCGTCGCGGAAACGCTTTGCGAAATGTACGGCGCGGTGACATCGGGCGGCGTTTTCCCCGCCGCCGACATAAAAACCGCCGAAGCCGCCAAGGTGATCGAAAACGCCCAGCGCGATATCAACATCGCCTTCGTCAACGAGGTCGCCACGATCTTTCACAAGATGGGCATCTCGATCCATGACGTGCTGGAAGCCGCCGGCACCAAATGGAACTTCCTGAACTTCCGGCCGGGCCTGGTCGGCGGTCACTGTATCGGCGTCGATCCGTTCTATCTCGCCCATGCCGCGGTCGCCGTGGGACATCATCCGGAAATCGTCCTCGCCGGGCGGCGCATCAACGATGCGATGGGACCTTACGTTGCCGACTGTATCGCATCCGCGCTCGGCCAGCAGGGCAGGGGCGCCGGGGCGCGGGTCCTGATCCTCGGACTGACGTTCAAGGAAAACGTGCCGGACCTCCGCAATTCACGTGTGATCGACATTATCAACGCGCTTGTCGGCCGCGGGTTCAAAGTAGACGTGCACGATGCGTTCGCCGATGCGGCGGAAGCGAAGCACGAATACAACGTCGACCTTATGGACTCGCTCGACGGCGCATCTGGATACGACTGCGTCGTCGGCGCGGTGTCCCACGATATCTATGCCGGCTACGGACCGGCCGATTTCGCCAAACTCGCATCCGGCGACTGTGTCATCGCCGATGTAAAGGGTATGTGGCGCGGGCTTGAACTGCCGGACGGCTATCGCCGCTGGCAGCTCTGATTTTCCGGCCGCTCAGGAAAATTGTAAATTGCGGTTTTTGGGATCGTGCCAGCCGGCCAGTTCCTAGCTGTCGTTAAGCCGTGTCAGTGCCCATTTGACCTTTGCCTCACCCTGGCTGGTCCCGCCCGAAATCACGATCTGTTCGGAGCGCCGGGATTCGTGTCCGTCGCCGAGATAAATGCTCTCCTGCAGGCTGGCGACGCCGCCCGAACAGCGCATCCGCCATCCCGATTTGTCCGGCAGCCGCAGCAATACGGATGCGCCGTCTTTCACCAGCGACGCCTTCACCGACGGATGCAGATGGAAGCGGATCGCGAAACGGTGTTCGCCCGTCCCTTCGAGGGTATCCTCGCCGCGCACATCGGTCCCCGATGCATTGACATAGATGCGCCGGCGATGCACGAGCCCGAGCGCGCCCTGATATCCGTCATGGCTGAGATCAAGCCAGGTATTGCCGTCCGCCTCGA
>Ga0181556_1000276_pt1 | contig 55819 bp, 28 predicted proteins | sample 011ome_14_FD_148651 | JGI IMG/M metagenome (GOLD analysis project Ga0181556, IMG submission 148651) | Coastal salt marsh microbial communities from the Groves Creek Marsh, Skidaway Island, Georgia - 011505AT metaG (spades assembly) | ecosystem: Environmental > Aquatic > Marine > Intertidal zone...
CACGTGTTCGTTCTCTTTCCAGTGTTTTCCCAGTTCGTTCTTGTATTTGCCAATAGGAACGTCCCTCTTGAGCGCCTTCGAATTCACCACGTGTTCGTTCTCTATCCAGTGCTTACGCAATTCTTTGTCGTACTTGTTAATAGGAACGTCCCTCTTGAGCGCGTTCGAATTCACCACGTGTCCGGTCTCTATCCAGTACTTACGCAATTCTTTGCCGTTCGCACTCCTCTTTGCTTTGACGTCGTCTCTTTGGTCGTACTCTCTCCTCATTTCTTTGACGTCGTCTCTTTGCTCGTACTCTCTCTTTTTTGCTTTGACGTCGTCTCTTTGGTTGTACATTTGGTTGTACTCTCTCCTCTTTTCTATGTTCTCCGGCTGTTGTTCGCGCTCTCTCACCTTCTCCGCTGCAGTCTTCCACGGTGCGTTCGTTTTCAAATCGATGATTGTTTCGTCCTCGATTTTCAAACCTAAAACCACCAAAATTGCTGCTTTTTCGTCTTCGTTGTTAAATTGAAAATCTCCTTCTCCTGCGATCATCATCGGAAGAATCACATCTTTAAAGTGATTGTACGGTCCATTAGCAGCGCGCAACTTGCAGGCGTCGGGGACTTTGATCATAGCGAGCTCGAGATCGTTCACGTTCTCGTTCTCGTTCTTGTTCGACGAGATCGCTTCCATGCAGAGTTTTTCAAAATCCACCTCATCATCAGCGAATACTTTTCGTAAGACGGTCGTGCTCTTCATCTTATCAATCGTGAATCTCTTATCTGTAGAAACCTTCAAAAGATACTTTACGAGCGTGCGCGCGAGGGCAGGGTTTTCGATCAACGGTCGAGCTCCCCTTTTCGCGAACGGCTTCGTCATCCTCGTCAAATAAAGTCAGATAGCGTATTTTCGTTCCGGTCTTTGTGCAAATTTGTGGTGTTTTTAGAAGCGAGAGATTAGGTACGTATCGGTCTTATTTTTCAGGAAGATTTTTCGCGCTCGCGATACTACTACACTCTTTAAACGCCGATCTCTCTCTAGATCTAGAGCACACAACAAAGCTACGCGAGCGTGAATGCTACTTTACGCGCGCGCGCCTTCTTTTTCTCTCCGTGTTGTTTTATACGAACGCGGCGCCGCAGGTTTGACACGAGCCTTCTTTTTCGCAAAAGACGGACAAACAGACGGAACAGACGAAGCCTTTGCTGATTCGATTGCCGTGACAGAAACAGGAGGAACGGAAATCGATCGAACCCGCTCTCGGTGGACGTAAGAAGCGTCGAGTGTACCTATCCGGGAGAAACGAACATAACGCTCTCTCGAGCAAATCTTCTCGCGTCTCTTCTCCTCCTCCTTTTTTCGATTTCTCCGGTTTCGCGTATATGCCGCCGCTGACAAACGCCGCTTGTTGTAAAAAACTAGACTCTTTCTCATTCAGGCATAAACAGTCGATGAGAATGTTGCTCGATTGCGCGGCGAACATGGCGTTCATCATCGGCACGTACTGTTCGGCGTCGTCTTCGGACGCTTGAACGACCAACACTCTCGATTTTACGCGACCCCGTAAAGACGGATCTCGTTCTATTCTATTCGCGTAGGTTAAAGCTAACGATATCGCGCCAGCTATTGGCGTCGCGTGCTGCTGCTCCCGATTCTCGTCGTCGTCGTCGTCGTCGTCGTAATTGACGTCGTCGTTTTCATCGCTCAACGCTTTCAATCCGTCGAAAAACGCTCTCCGAAACGTCGTCTGTAACGGTTCTAAACCTTTCGAAATATCTAAAGCGTCCACGTCTTGCGCATCGTTCGCGAACCCGCCGATGTCGTCGCACTCGTCGTCGCCGACGAACGTCATTCGCGGGTTCGTCGGCGGTTTCTTTCTCTTCTTCTTCTTCTTCTTTGTCTTCTTCGTGTTATCTCCTTCTTTGTCTTCTTCGTCTTCTTCGTCTTCGAGAACAACATCACCTTCCAAGTGCGACCGGAACAAAAACGTGCACTCTTTCCTGGCGTGCGCGGCCACGACCGCGATTCTGTTCGCACGATTGCACGCTAAATACGCGGAGGAAAACGCGGCGATGTCTTTGCAGACTTTTTCGAACGCGTATAAAGAAGTCGAAGGAGTCGAAGGAGTCGTCGTCTCTCGTTGTTTCCGGGAACGGGGAAACCAAAACTGCGAATTCGTTTCGAGGACGACGACGAGGAGCGAGACGTCGTCGTCCACGTCGTCGTCTCGGTCCATTTAAACTGCTAATACCGATGCTCTCGCGCTTCTTCGTGGTCGTCTTCGTCTTCCGCGATGATGATGATGATGCGCGAGTGAACTTCGTCGTCGTCAAAATTATGGAGGAGGAAGAAGAGGAGCCAACAAGGAGCGGATGGCGCGGGAGAGCGAGACGGGTTTTGAGGTGAAGCATTTAATATCACGCCAAACGCGGCGCCCAAATCTATTACTACTACATTACTATTCTAAATCGCTTCGTACGTCATGACCTCTCTCGCTTTCGCTTTCGCCGCTTCATCTTCTTCGACGGATTCGCCTTCGCGCTTCTTCGTCGCTATTTCTTTCGCTTTTTGTATGACGAGGTCTTTACCGGAAGCTGCAAATTCGACGATACTTACCGGTGCGTCGCAGATGAGCACTGGATCTTCTATTGGGTTGTTGCCGGTACCGTCGCAGCCTTCGTAATGTTTCACCGCCGCGGCGGCGGATTTAACGCCGTAAAATTTTACGAAACCGTACGACTGCATATCAAACAAACGAACTTTTGAGACCTTTCCAAAACGCGAGAACGCGTCGCCGACGTCGCGTTCGTTCGCTTCGGGTGGAATACCACCGACGAATACTTCCGTGCCTGAATCTCCACGATGATCGTCGTCTTCGTGGTCGTCGACTTCTTCGTGTATTTTCTGACCGACGCCGACGGCTTTCGCGGTTTCGTCGTCCAAGACGGCCATTTCACCGGCTTCGACATCTCCATTTACCGTCGCTCCTTCACTTCCTGCCATATCACTGGCCTCGGTGTCGAGGTTTCCTTCCTCGAGGTTTCCGACGCCGGGGACGATTTTCGGCACCGGCGGTAAAAGTTTCTTCGGCGCCAGTTTCGGTCGTTTCTGCTGTCGTTTCTTCGGCTTCAACGCCTCTTCCTTCTCTATCCGCTCTCGCTCTTCTCGTTCTTTCTGTTCTCGCTCGTACCGTTCGTTTTCCTGTTTCAACCATTCCGGATCCAACTCTCGCTTTTTCCCAAACTTCGGAACGATAATTTTCGGAACCGCGTTTGCTCGCTCTTCCTCCTCCTTCCGCCTCGCCTCTTCTTCCTCCTTCATTTTTTTCTTCAACTCCGCCTCCTTCTCCTCCTTTTCTCTCCGTTCGTTTTCTTTCTGCATCACGAGCTTAGCTTTGGCGATCGCTTTCGCCACCGGATCTTCTTCTTCTTCTTTCTTCTTCTTCTTGGAGGCGGCAGACGCGCTCGCGTCTTCTTTCGAAGCGCCCGCCGGCGCTTTCTTCTTGAACGTAATTTTCATGGCGCCGGTGCTTTCCTTCGCCTTTCCTTCGTCTTTCCGCTTTTGCTGCTCTCCCTCCGTCGTCGTCGTCGCGTCCTTTCTCGTCATCATTGCTTCTTCTTTTTCTCCTTTCTCCTCCTCAACCGTTTTCTTCGAATCGTCTTCATCTTCTCCGTTGTTTCTCGATGTCGTCGTCGTCGTCTGAATCGTCGTCTTCGCTCCAACCGCTTTTTCTTCATTTTTCTCGTTTTCGGCGGTGTTTGTTCCATCATCTCCTTCTTCTTTCATCGTGGTCTTTAAAATCATCTGTTGTTGTTGAGATTGTTGTTGTCCCGGTCGTTTCATCGCTTTCGTCGTCTTCTTCTTTTCCTCTCCTCCTTCTTTCATCACGTCTTCCTCTCCTTCTCCTCCGTGTGTCTTCTTCTTCCCGTCGAGAGATTCTTCACCCCCCTTTTCGTCGTCCTTTTCGTCGTCCTCGCGTTCGTTCTTCTTCATCGTCTTCTCCGTTTTCGCTTTCTTCTCCGCGTCTTTGACCATCTTCTTCGCGAGTTTCAGTTCTTTTTTCTTCCTCAACAAGTCGTACTTCGCTTCTAACTTTTTCTCCTCGGCGGTTTGTCGTCCCCCGTGTTTTATTTGTATCCTGGGGCCCATTGTGACGCGACGAGAACAACAGCAACACCTTCTGAAAGAGAGAGAGAGAGAGAGAACGCGGTGTTTGTTGTTCTGCTACTCTCTGGTGAGCACAACAGCGCGCAACAAAAGCTTCTTCTTTACTCCACTACGAATGGGGGGAGTTTTGAAACGTCCAATATGTTCCTCGATAGTGTTCTTCTGTCTTTGTAACGAAACAATGTACGCGCAACGCAAACACTTTTCACTCTCAAATGCACGCAATTTTGGTGAAAGAGAGCGCGCGAGAGAGCACAGATCGGTGTGTCGTTACGCTCTCTGAGAACAACTAACGAGGCGTTTTGAAATGTCTGATTTTCTTCATTTCTTCTCCCAAATATGCACGCGAAAACAAAATGAATCGTTCTTCTTCTTTCGAGGACTCCGTGCGCGTGACGGAGAATTTCTTACGACCACCCAAAAGCGATTGCGATGCAGAAGACGCGGTAGTCGCGTTGGACGAGATTGATGCGTTTTTAACCGAATACGTGCGGTTGTTCGACCAAGGTTTGCTCGAGAAGAAGAACGAATCCGAATCCCTCATCGACGGGGAAGAGTTCGTCTCGGGAACGTATTTTTGGCCGAAGAAGACGAAGACGAAAGAAGAAGACGAAGAAGACAAAGAAGAAGAGGAGGAGGAGAAGAAGGAGAAGACAAAGAAGAAGAGGATGATAATCGAGAGATATTGCGAACGGCTCGCGAAATTTGTCGCAGAGGAACAAAAACTGTTAACTTGGGAAAGTTTTGCAGGGTGCGAGTGGTGGGTGCAAGACGTCGCGCACGACGAACCTCCGAAAGCGTATCACACGGATTGCGTTTTAGAAGAAGACAAAGACAAGAGGAAGAAAAAATATTATCCGCTCCTCTCGACGGTGTATTACGGGAAGACGGAAAGAGGCGGCGCGACGGTCGCGTTCGACGAGGAAGAGTACGACGCCATGCGGAAGTGCGTTTTGGTGAAACCGAGAGCGAACAGGTTGTTTACGTTTCGGGGGGACATGTGGCACGGCGTCTGTCGAGAAGAAAATAGCGAGAGGAAGGAAGGCGAAGAAGACGCGTATCAGCGGGTGACGCTTTTGGTGAACTTTTGGAAAGAGCGACCGAGTTGCGCGCGCGATTTTCCGAGAGAATTGTTTAGCGACGATAGCAGTAGTTTTAGTAGGAGTTCTGGTTTTAGCGGTAGACGCGGCGATGACGACGACGAGAAAGTTCCTGAAAGGGAAGTGATATCGTTGAAGACGGCGGACGATGATGAGAGAGTGTTTAAGCTGAAAAGCGACGAGAGAAAAGCGCACTTTGCCGCTTGGGAAGCGCAAAATCCAAGCGCGTTTCTAGAACCGTCGACGTCCTCTTCCTCGGTAGTACTCATTGAATACACGTCGTAGATACGTAAATATATGATCGAAATAGAAGCAATAGAAGGTATATTAGTAGGTAAAATGCATATTCATGTCACATAACATCAAAGTCTGAGTAATAAATTCCTGTAGCATTCGTCTTCTCTCTCTTTCTTTCTTCTCTTCGTTCGCGACGCGCGTGTAGTACGCAAAACGGCAAATGATGTGAAAAATTAAAACTCAATCGGTTTTTCCTTGTACATTCTTTGCTTAATTTCCCCTTCCAACTCTTTAAAATTCGGCAAACTTCTCAACTCAACCTTCTCGTCGTTTCGTAAAGTAATCACCATGTCCCCCCACGCGCCAATACCTCTCCCGATCGAAATGACGTCCTTAATCTGATCCATCGGCACGTCCGTGCGTTCCTTTCGCAACGGCGAGTTCGATATGACGCACACTCTCTTATCCGTAATCTTATACGACGCCCACAGCGCTCTCCCCGCGGCTTGAATCGTCAGCGGTAACCAAACCACCGTCCAAGACATCAACACGTTCGCCACGACTTCTCCTCGAGCTGGCGGGCCTTCGTATAAAATCTGCTCTGGTCCCCAGTCTTTCGTTTTCGGTTCCTCGGTGAAATCGGACATGAAATCTCTCACGCCGGGAAGTCTCGATGAAGAACTTTTCGTCTGCGTTTTCGGTAAACCGGTCACCATGGACACTTCGTCGTCGTTTCCTTTGGATCGTTTCGATCGTTTTCCTCTCAAAGCGCCGAGTTTCGCCTCGAACTCATCCTCTGTTTCTTCTTTAGTAGTAGTGTCATCATCATCCGTCGCTGCTTTCGTGACGATGATGCTTTTTTGTCGTCGTCGGTGTTGTTGTTTGGATTGTTGTTTGGAAAAAACGCCTCCTCCTCTCACGACTCGCGAAGAACTCGTCTGAATCGTCTGAATCGTCTGAATCATTGTTGTTTTTGTTGTTATTCTCGTCGCTCTCTTCTTCTTCTGGCAGATGTTGTTTAGCGCACGGAGTTTCTCTCTAAACAATGTATCTATCAGGATATTTGATATGAGCGTTCGAGAGCCACGAAAAGAAACGTGTGAAAAAAATGACGTGGCAAACATTTAGGGTTTGAATGAAATTAGGGTTTAGAAAAGCCAGAGAAAAACAGAGAAGAAGGCCGCGGAAGAATCAGTCGGCATTCCCGCGCGAGAGATACATCTACTCGCGAGATATATCTAACGATCGTTCGAGAGAACCGCTGAGAGAACCGCTCGTTTGCCGAGAATATAAATATGGGTGGTGGTCGCAATGAAATCGCACTCGCCGTTATTGGGACGGCTTTGTTGATGACTTCTTCGTCCTCATCATCGATGGTCGAAGCCGCGCAACAAGGATCGGTCCAATCGTCATCGAATCAAACGCCGAGAAGAGCGGCGTTCGTACGAACGCCGATAACGAACCACCAACGCGCGCAATATCTGAGACGCGCGCAACAACAATCGACGGAACAGAAAAGATTGCAGCTCGAAAGAAACGCGAAACAGAAACTCGCGGCGACTGAAAAGGTGGAACGAATGCAAGCGGAAGCCAAAGGGAAACTGGGGTTGTCTTCGAAGAAGAAAGCAGCCGCGGCGGAAAAAGATGACGAAGAAGAAATGGTGCCGCTGAAAAAGTCTGCCGCTAAGAAGGAGGAGACCGATGGTATGACCACCACCACCAAAAGCACGACTTCTTCTTCCTCCTCCTCCCACGTCAAAGTGCACTCGCACGCGGCGCCGAAAGCGTCCGAACTCGAAGAAGCGGACGAATTCGAGTCGTTCAACCCGCTCGACTTGTTCGCCGCGTTGGAAGGCACGAAAAAGACACCGTTCGAGAAGCAAACGACCGCGAGTGGCGAAGTGGTTGAAAACGCGGTCTTGAACAAGAAAGACAAGCTCTCGTCCGTGTTTGCGACCATGCTCGGGTCGATGATGGAAGTTTCGAGAGGCGTGGACGAGTCGACCGGGACGACGGTGTCTTCGAACAACTCGTGCGTGAAGGCGACGAGAAACGTCGCCGTATCGTGCTTTAAAGAGTACAGCGCGATCAACGAAGACGTGAAAGCGGGTAAATTGTCCGCGGACGAGTCCACGGAAAAGATGGAATTGTTGCGAGAAACGTGCGCGGACAAATCGAGAGTGATCAACACGCAGTGCGTGAAGCCGATCGCGGAGATGTGCTCGAGCCAAGTGCAAGAGATCAAGAAGGAATGCGCCAAAGGCATCGTCGGCTCCGAGGAGTTGACGTTGAACAAGGCGTTGGATTCCGCATCTGCCGCAGCGCAACAGTGCGCTGCGCAAGCGTCTTCTTTGTTGAAGTCGTGCATGAAGCAATCGAAAACGCTCTCGCCGGATTTGAAGGAATTGGCGATGATTGACAGCAAAGCGGAAGAAAGAGCGAAGGAGATTAAAAAAGAAAAAGAGATTCAAGACAAAGTGAATGAATCCATGAAGGACTTGTCCTTCTCTTCCTCCTCTTCTACTTTGGCCCAGAAAGAAGAAGTCGTTACGATGCCGCAGCCGGGAGAACAAGTCGAAGTCGTCGCCGCGTCCAAGCCGGTGATTGTTGCTCGACACCACTCCTCCTCACTCTCGAAGATGAAATTACCGGTCGTTACAGAAGACGTTGAGGAAGTTGAACCGGCGGCTACGACTGTGTCGACGACGACGCCGACGGCTACCGTGCAGACGTTGAGCGTGCCGCAACCAGTTTTATCGACCGCCGCCGCCGACGCCACCGCCACCACCACCACCACCACCATCGAAGAACAACCAGAAGAAGAAGAAGAAGAAGAAAAAGAACAACAACAGCAACCCGAAGAAACCGAAGAAGAACAAGCCGTCGACGAAGAAGCCGATTCCGGATGCGCGGGCGCCCTCTCCAAAGTCACCGCCGACTGCCAACTTTCGTACAAGCAAATCAACGACAAAGTCAAGTCTGGCGAAGTCGAAGAAGCTGCCGGTAAAGAACAAATCGCGGTAGCTGCGAGACAGTGCGTCGCGAAGACTATGTTGGCGACTTCCAACTGCGTGGACAAAGTCCAACGCCGTCGCTTGATGTCTTTGGCTAAGTAAGAGTGGCGTTCTCGAATACGCGCTGCGTGCACATTCACGCACACAACATCTTCTGTAAATGATACTATCGAACACAGCGTAAAAGTCGTTTTAATTTACTATTATAACCACACGTACCTGGTACCATATCTATATACTGCGTTTAACTTTTAACATTGCACTCGCGTAGTCTATTTTCGCCTCATAATACGAACACGAACTTCACCACATGGCAACGTAGAGAGAGAGAAAATGTCCTCCTCCTCCTCCTCACCTTCTTCTTTGTCTTCTCTGCAACTTTGGTTCTTACCTGAGCTCAAACGTGCCTTCCCTCTCGCCGAGGATTGGTTGCTCGACGGATTATCTCAAACCTGCGTCGCGAGCAGGTCGGTTGAAGAAATGTGCGACGCCATGCGGAATTTTATAGGAGAAGAAGAGGCCGTCGCGGAAGCGCTGCGATTGAGCGAGATGCTCTTCGAAAAGAAGAAAGAGTATCAAGAAGAGGAGAAAAAGACGAACTCGCCGTCGTCGTCATCGTTTCGCGACGATGGTGAATTAAAGCTGAGAAAAGTGAAAGAAAAGACAAAAACGACGAGTGATGGTGATGGTGGGAAAGAGGAGGACCAAAAGAAAGGCGAAGCGAAAGCGTACAGGAAATACGACTCGATCGAGAAACCGTCGCGCACTAACGACCAAACGTCGTCGAAAGCAACACATTCGGTGGTAAGAGAACATCGTTCTATACTGGTGAAGATGTCGAAGAAAAAGAGCAGTAGCGCGGAGGACGTGGGGAAGCGGAAGGACCGGATGAAAAATCCAGGCGACGCTCTCGAGGTTGGCGATTTGCTCAAGCCGCGCGCCGCGAACTGCTTGCGATGCGGGAGGATTTTTCGATTCGATTTGGACGCGTCGGGGGCGGTCGCCGAAAACGACGCGAGGGTGTTTTTAGAGAGCTCGGGGAAGTGCACGTTTTGCGACGCGTTTGTGAATGTGAAGTTACGCGACGGTTTGGTTTGGAACGGCAGGATCGGGTACGCGACTGAACAAGAACAAGAGGAAGACACAGAAGGCGGGAAAGCGGCGGCGGAGAGATTAAAGGACCAGCTGGTATCGTTTGATCGTTCCGGAGCGAGTCGGACAAAGGTTGTGGACGACCAGTCGGAGTGGTACGATCACGGGGACGTGGACGCGGAAGCGTGGTTGGCAGAGGACGAGCGAAGAGCTCTGAAACACAAACGCGACGCGATGGATCAACAGCAAAGAGAGAGAGAGTTGGCGAAAAAGAGAACGTTCGGTATTGACATACTCGGACGCAAGACGATGATTTTGGACGAGGAGGAGTTGCAATTAATTCGCGAGCGAGACGAACGCGCGAAATTAGCGATGGAAAGCGCCGCGTTGAATTCAATGAGCGAGTTCGCGCAAGGCGGTGGAAGCGCGGTGGCTACCGCCGCGGAAACCGCCAGAGAGTTAGAGAGTAGACTAGTGAGAACCGAGCAACCGACGTCGGAGATTAAAGATTTAGCAGATGAACGAAAAGTGCGCGTGCCAAAGAACAAAACGCTCAATCTTGTCGCGACGTTTGTGAAATCGTTCAAGGACATTGCATCATCAAACGCCCCGCTGGAAGAGAAGGAGAAGCGTGCAAAGAAAAATGACAACGACGACGACGCGTTCAGCCGCCTCGAGGCGGACGCGCCGAGACGAGTTCTCGATATCAATCCGTTTGACCAAATAGCGCAAGAAGCCGCCGACGCCGGATTAGGATTCGTTTTATAGAAAGTCGTAGAGTGCTAGCTAGTATTTTTTAGAACAAGTATTCGGTAGTTAAAAGATTACAACGCACGAATGCACATTCAAACGCCAACATCATCAAACGTGTTGTTTGTTTCACTGCTCTTTTTTTTATTCGCGTAGTAGGCTTTGTACGCGTCGTTTTCTGCGTTTTCGTTAAACGCGTCGAGCATGCGATTCCCTTGCTCGAAACGAACGCCTTGCTTCGAACGACGGGTGGTCTCTTCTTCTTCGCCTTCGATTTCGTCTTCTGGGACCAGTCCGCTAGTCCCCGCGAGAAACATCGAGAAGGTCATTTTGACAAAAATCGGCGAGAAGAGTTGAAACGAGGTGAACAAGCGATTGCCATCGCTACCCAAACCGGTGATTGGGTTGAACGTTTTCGAATCCGCCCATCTCGTGGCCACCGCAACGGAGGAATCAGATAGATTCTCGATGCAATGCCACCACCACGGTGGGTTCAAGAGGACGTCGCCGCGTTCGAGAACCGCGGAGTAACGAGGCACGACGCGCCACAACGGTTTATAGCGCTCGAGGAGCGTATTTGGATCTTTAATCGCGCAACTTTGGTAAATTGCGTTTCGATTGATTGCCGGGAACATGAACATCGTCCATCGCGGATCGACAAACGTCCACTTCTTCACGCCTTCGATTTGGAAGAAAAAGTTATACGCGTTGGCACAATGAAACGCGGTACCTGTACCGCCTCTGCCCGCGAAGAGTTGCAACGGTAAAGGACCAAGCGTCGGATGGTCGTTTGCGATTCTTTTATTCCCGGCGAGTTTCTCCAGTCTGTTCACTTGTAATTGCTTCGCCAACTCTGGATGCTCCAGAAATAACGATTCACAGTTGTGCAAATAGTTTGGAAACGTGTTCAAATCTTTCATTTTCCCTGGAACGTTATCACCGTCCTTCGTTTTCAGTTTCACCTCGTCCTCGCCGAAACGCGCGATCAAAGAATCCAACGTCCATTGGGTCGCCGCTGCCGTCTCTTTGGCGAAACCTTTCAACACAACCGGATGCGGCCGTTTCACAAAATCGTGAAAGAACTTTTCACAATCAAACCCTGATAAATGCGCGTCGTAAATTGTCGGTATTTCCTGCACGAACGCATCTGGCACGCTCTCGTTCGCCTTTATCAACTTTTCGTAACACTTATCCACGTATCGTCTTGGAATCTCCACATTGAAGACGCAATGCGCGAGCGAATACACCTTCAACTTGAACTCTTGCCATCGTAAAACCTTTGGATGAGCCTTTTTCTTCCCAGCATCTTTCGATTCGTACGCGCTTATTGGCAGTAAGCACGGGTACACCAACCCGAACCCGCTGAAAACGACGTCCAAGATTTTGAACAGCGAGAAGATAATCAGCGTCCAAAAAAACCGGTTCCCGTTGGCGATTCGGGTGAAGAATTTCGCTCCCGCTGAAGATGAAGATGAAGAAGAAGACGCAGGAAAGGCAGACGGGGTTTCCATCGCTCCAAACACGCCTCGTCCGAAGCAGCAGCGCGTTCTTTAATGAGGAACATTTTTTTTTCTCAATCCCCTCGGATTTTTTCTTTCTCTCTCTCTCTCTCTTGGGAAAAAAATCATCTGCTCGAAGCAGCCGCATCGGTACTCGCCGCCGCCGCTCTCCTGTGTTTATACTCGAACGGATCTGTTCTTTCAACATCTCCTCGTCCTTTGTTGTTATACCTTCGGTCGTAATATTCCACCCCGCTCGCGGCCAATAAAGCGGATAAAGTTATCGCTTGCGAATACAAACGCGAGTGAATAACTTTCACGGAAGTTCGCGTTTTGGAGTTTTGCAACACGTGTTGCCAGAAAAAAGTGCCGGTCATGCACGTGAGCCAAAGACCGCCGACGCAAGCGAGCTTGTTCTGCTGGAACCAGGTTTTATTGTTATGAGTATTTTTGGAGGAGAGGTCATCGGATGAGGAGAAGGACATGACGTGTTTGCGCGTCAAAAGTGTGTCGAGAAGTACATCGAAGATTAGGGGAGAGGTTCTTAAAAATTCTTCTCGCGCTCGCTCGTCGGTATTACGAACACTATTATTATCTATACAAGTTCTCTCTATTCAACAACTAATCCTGAACGCCGAGCTGAATCTTCTTCTTAATCGCCAGCGAGCCTTTATACACCACCTTATCGACGATTCCGCTCACCGCGAAGACGCCGCCGACGCTGGCGCATACCTCGGCTAAAAATTTCCAAACGCTCGTCCTGTACTCGGCGATGTCGACTTTAATCGGCGATAAATCGTAAAAGAAAAACACGCCCGGCAAGTCACTGCTACCTCCTTGAATGGAAGCCGCGTCCACGGGTTTGAAATGGTCCACCACCGAGTATTGGTTCGTGCTGATATCTTTCTTGAACGGATTGAGATAGGTGTACGTCGTCGGGACGATTCTAAAAAAGTACTGGTACACGCCGGTTTCCGCGGGAAGTTTCAGCGTTCGTTTCGTACCATCCAAAGGGTCGACTTTCCCCGGGTACCCTTCTCCAAACGATAAGTGTCTCACCTCGTGCGAAAAGTTGAACTTCCCGTCCGGAAATGGCGATAAATCGTGCACGTGTTGTTCGCCTTGTTGAAACGACTTCCCCGGCGCGATGTGAAAATTGCCTTGCACTTTATTCACATCCAAGAACCCTTTGAACTCGCACCCTTCCTCGTGCACGTTCCCTAACACCTCCGAAAACCCTTCCCGTTTACACTGCTCCATACTCGACGCGCCAGTAAACGCCCACCCGACTTCAATGTACGCCTCTCTCACCTCCTCGCACGTTTGACAACACCTTTGCTCTCGCCCTCGATTCGCTCCGCTCACGTCCGCGCCGTAACACGAACCGCAATACTTCGTTTTACCGTCTTCCATATATCTCGGAATCAACTCCTTCGCCGTTTTCTTTGTCTTATTCTTTCTTAAACTACTCGCAGTTTCCGTCTCGTTGCTGTCAAACGCTTTCTCGTTCACCACCTCTTCCTTCCCGTGTTCGTCGTTCAAGGCATCCGCCAACTTCACTCCGTACCGATCGTACCTTATTTTCCGCATCTCGTGATCCACCACGTCCAGGTGCGTTTCCCCGCTCACGTCCATCACGTCTAACCCTAAGCTTCCACAGCTTAAGTTTGGAAAGAACACGTCCACGTTAATTCGCATGGTTTCTCCTCTGCCGTTATCGACGTATAAATCGTGTTTCACGTGCGTTTTGAGGTACAACTTCGTTTCCGCGAGAAGGAGCGAGACGGCGACGATATAGGTGACGACGGTGATTATCCCACCCCCGAACGAGCGCGAGTAGAAATCCACGTCGACGAATTTTGGAAACGCGTCGAATTTGCGCAGAAAGTCTTTCGCGTTCCTCGATTTCTGTCGTCCTCCGGGAGACTCCATCGTCGTCTCGTCTTCTTCTTCGTCTTCTTCTTCTTTTCCAAAAGTGACGAATTTCCCCACAAATATCTCTCCCGAACAACACTTGCGCGAACACAAACGAGAGAGAGAGAGAAAGAGCGTCAGGGATGACGACGAGGACAGTAACACCGTCGAGGTCGTTGTTTTCTGAGAATGGTTTTAAAGGTGGGTCGATGCAGCGCTTCGCGCCCTCGTCTTCTTCTTCGTCTTCGAGAAGAGGTCTCAAAAGATATCTCAAATTGCGTATCTCGAGTTGCGGGGAATCGTCTTCTTCTTCCTCCTCGGAAAGGACGATTCAGACGACGATTCAGACGACGACGAAGAAGACGAGGAGAGCGCGGAAGAAGGAGAACGACGGGGGAAGCAGAAGAAGCAGAAGAAGCAGAAGGACGCCCCGCGAAGACGACGAGGACGAGGTGATGATGATGATGCGAAATGAGAGTAAAACCGAGGAACACCACAACCAACACCAACACAGACGAGAAGGCGGACGAGCGGCGGGAGAGATGAGTGCTGCGTTTTTGGGCGAGAAAGAAAAGAACTTGACGACGATGGGTTTGGACGATGATGGTTATCGATACAATCGACACCGGGACCGGTCGGAGAGGTTTGATTTGTCTTCCAAATTGACGGAGTTTTACCCGTCGTATCAATCGTTTCAACCTTTTGGGGAGGATCCGGAGAAGAACGCGCAAGAGAGCGAGAAGTGGTTGAAGATTGTGGAGAGGATAAACTCGCCGAAGAGTAAAGCGACGTTTACGTTATCGCTGTTAACGTTTGCGTACGTTCACTGCGCGGCGAGCGGGTTTTTAGTGTCCGCGTTGTTGCCGGCGATTGGCGGTGATTTAGAGTTGTCCGACGGGCAAGGCGCGTTATTGACGACTTTGTTCACGGTCGTGTATAGTTTATGTTTGCCGTTGATTGGTTTAGCGGCGGATAAGACGAACAGAAAGAATTTATTAGCCGCTGGAGCGGCAATTTGGACCGCTGGAACGGTTATGACTGCAAACGCAAACACGTTTACCGAGTTGGTGGTGGCGAGAATAGTCTTCGCCATCGGCAACGGGCCGCAGAATCCAATCGCGTTTTCGTTGTTGCCGGAACTGTTTCCGAGGAATAAAAACGCGGCGATGAGTTTGTACAACATGGGCGTTCATTTCGGTCGCGCGATATCGTTCGCGAGTGGGGCGATGGTTGCCGCGCCGCAAATGGCGACGGATTCGGTGTTCAATCCTGACTTGCCGATTACGATGCCGATAGAGTTTTTGAGCGATATCAAAAATCTTGGCTCGCATACGATTTTATACGTCACAGGTGACTCGGTCGTGTTATCCCCAAACGCAGGAACGGCGATGGAATCTGTCGGAGACGCGTTGATGGCGAATACTGGTTTGGGGTGGCGAGAATTGTTTGAAGCCGTAGCCATCCCGGGTTTCATCATAGCGCCGGCACTCTTTTTCATCGTGACTGATCCCGGAAGGAGTAAAGATGGATCGTCTCGCGCGGTGCGAAGGAAACAAAGACGTTCGCAGAAGCGAATGTCGGACGCGAAACGATTAATTCGTAAAGCGAGATTTTCGGGAGTGTTAAAAGACGAAATGACTGGGAAATCGAAAGAAAAACTCGTATCGGATTTGAACATCGTGTCTCTCGTCGCCTCGTACGACGAAGACGAAACGACGGACTTGATAATGCGAAAAGTGAAGGAGAAGGAAGAGGAAGCCGTTGCAAACGTAACTGCGTTAGTCATGCGCAAAGCCATCAAAGCGGATGAAATAGAGGACTTGTCCGATATCATCGAAAGTCGCGTAGACTACCAAATGAAGAAAGAAGGGGAGCAGGAGAAGAAAGAAGAATCCTTCTTCGATTCCGCGGTGAATAGATTTAAAAATCCGAACTTTCGCGCGCTGACGTTGGCGGCAACGTTAACCGATGTTGCGAGTTGGTCGATGATTGCATTCCAAGCGACTTTTTACCAACGAACGTACGGATTGGAAGCTTCGGAGTATAATCATCTCTTGGCGTTTGTCATTCCAGTCTCCGGCGCCATCGGAGGTTTGACGTCTGGGTATTTCTCCGATCGATTAAACGCGTTTCAGCGTAAACTTATGGTTGCTGGTGGCACCATATTGTGCGCGCCTTTAATCGCGGAATCGTTGGAGTCAAGCTCGTACCAACTTTCGATGACATACTTATTCTTTGGGTTTATGTTTTCTGAATTTTTTCGATCGCCGACGGCGGTGATGACGAGAGAACTCGACCCGGAAAACCCATCGGCGACGGTTGCTGCGCACCTGGCGGTGAGAAACTTAACCGCAGGCCTTGGACCGTTAGCCGTTGCGGCGTTGATTAGCAAAGGCGGTTTGGAAATTAAAGACGCGATGTTATTCGCGCCTGTGATGTACATCTTAGCCGGAGTCGCGTTCTGGTACGCCGATAGTTTAATCGAGAAAACGAAAGCAGAGAAACAAAAGCGTAAAAGCCTTCAAGCGGTCAGCAGATAAGTAGCTTATGTATAATTAGTAGTATTTATAGCCTTCTCTCTCATATCATTGAGTGAGTATTGTAATAAAACACATAGCCAAGCAGCAGCAGCAGCAGCAGGAGCAGCAGCAAGCTCTTTACGGGTACTAGAAATGTCAATACGCTAAAAATACAAATCACAAGAAAGTAACACATGACGCGTTCCGACCGATTAAGCGTTCAATGTCGGTGAACGCACCTCCTCCTTTTTCAAAACACCCAACGGCGATTTCGTGTTTTTAGTCGCCTTTGGCTCCGTCGCCTTCTTCTTCTGTTTCTTATTTGACGACAGAGGCAACGGTAACGGAGAATTTGGCGACGAAATACTCTTCGCTTTCTTCTTCTTGTTTGGCGAAGGCGTATTCGCCGCCGAAATCGCTTGCACAGACTCTCGCAAGTGCACGGCTAATTCATCGCTCTCGACACCTCCTTTCGATAGGTCGGTCTTGATTGGCGATAGTACGGGCGACGTTGGGACCGTCCGCACGTGATTCACAATCGCGGAGTGAATATGTGCCGCTGTTGTGGTCGTCGTCGTCGTCTCTGCCAAAATGTAATCGAACGAGGATAAATTCTGGCTACATCGAAACACGACTGCCGTTACGTTGTCTCTCGATCGTCGCTTGATGGAAACCGAAGTCAACGTTTCCGACGACGTGCGCTCGTTTCGAAGAGTCAAGTCTTTGTGCGGTGATCCCAGTCTACTATTTCGTCCATTCTTTGTCGCTACCTCGTTGTTGTTTAAACTCATTCTTCGTTTCCGTCGTTCTATCCGCGCGCGCTTGTCGTCCTCGATGGTTTTCGCGACCAACGAGCTCACGTCTTCCGTATTCATCACGTCCGTCACACCGTCCGTACACAAAACAACCGTCCCACAATGTTCAATCGGGAACTCGAAAATTTCCGGCACCGCTTCGACAAACTGTTTAATCCCGGCGTTGCCGAACGCTCGCGTCACGGCAAGAATGCCTTCCACGCGCGCCGAACCGTCTCTGGATTTCAAAATTTTCCCTCCAATATTATTAATCCTCGTTCGCTCATCTTCTCTCGCCGGGCGCTGGTCGGGCGTTTCGAAAAATACTTTGCTATTATTCTTTGCGTGATCGCTATTTGTCGTTTTCAATTGTTGTCGTTTTCGCGCCGGCGTTGTCGATCTTTGTTTCACTGGTGTCGACCGGTTGCTGTGCGACAACGACTGTCGCCGCGACGATGCTCTCGTAGGCGTGTTGTTATTATCCTTATTCTTTCCCCTCGCTCGCACATTTGCGTCGTTTTCGTCGTTCTCTCTTTCCTCTTCTTCTTCTTCTTCTTCTTCTTCTAATCGAACTACGGTCGCTTTCGAATCTCCGACGTTCGCGAAATACACCTTCCCCCACGAACACACCACGGCGACAATCGCCGTCGACCCCGCCCCGGGGCTCCCCAACAACTTCCCCGACACCTGACTCCTCCGACACTTCCCCGGATTTTCCTTCACCGCCACCTCGTCCACCTCTCGAAACGCCTCCGCGATGGTCTCCTTCGGTTTCCTCTTCAATCGACCGACGTCTCTGGTAATCTTCTCCCCGAGCGTCTTCGCCAACAGTTCGCTCACTTGGCATCCGCCGTGGCCGTCGTACACGCCAAACACCGCCACGCGGTTACACTTCGATCGAACGACGTTCCATCGGTCTTCCATGTATTGCCGCTCGCCTTTCACCGAGGAGCAATCAAACACGCACGCGAATTGTTTACCATTCATCTGTTTTCTCTTTCCCAAAATCATCGCTTTTGACGATGATAACGATGCCCTTCGTTTCGTCGTTACATCTGCTTTGTCTTCTTTGTTGTTGTTGTCTTCTTCTTCTTTGTCTTCTTCTTCTTCTTCTTCGCGCTCACAAGAGCCGTTTAAAACAAAAGGGACTTTCGGCTCGCAGTTCACGCTGGACCCGAAATCTGCGCTTTCTCTCGCGAAACTTCCTCTTCTGTGTTGTTGCTGTTGTTGTTGTTTTTGTCCTCCTCCTACTCCGAACAGAACGCGGCCATTCAAAATCATCGCCTCTCACTTCTTCTTCGTCTTCTTCAGATTCTCTTCCTCGAGAAATCGCGTGTACCGTTCGTACTGCGCGTCTCTAAACTTTGTCTCGTAATAGTTTTGGACGTAAAAACCAACTCCGGCACCGACGAGCGTGAAAGAAACGAGCGCTTTTAACGACGTAGGGGGCGAGGACATTCAAATGATGATGATGATGATGTGTGTGTGTGTGTGTGTTGTGTGTTTGCGCGTGCGGAGAAGTCGTCGTGTGGAGAAATGGCGATCGTTTTGCTTCGTTTTGAATTCGAAAACTTGGGAAGGAAAAAGTGCTCAGATTTGAATACGTGAAGGCGTTCGCGGGCGGTGGTTTTATATACACGTTTAATCTCTTAATCTCTCTCTTAATCTCTCTCTTCTTTATTATTTCTTCATCATTTTGTCGTCTCTTTGCTTCACGAGCTGCTGGACTTCCTGGATCAACTTTTCGTGTTCGAGACACGGCGTTCCGTTCTCTCTACCGCGAACGCATACGTATCCGTTCAAGGAGTCGATTTCTAAAAGCGCGCCGGCGTCGAAATCTAACTTTGTGCTCGGGAAGTGCGCGCCGTACGTACGCAAACCGGAAAAAACGACGTCGTAGAAATTTTTGGGCATTTTCTTGAATCCTTCTTTGTGTGATGGTTGTAACGCGGCGTACATTTCGTGGTACAAAACATCCATGCGCGTTCGCAAGTCTTTCGTATCCAACAACCCGTCGCAGTTGCAGTCGCCGACGATGGATAACAAGTTCGCCACGCAATTGATGAAGTATTTCCTCAACAGAGTGTACTCAAAATCCTCATCCGGTTGCGAGTTCGCGCCAATCGACGTCAACAGCGCGTGCACTCTCTTCGCCTCGTCCGTGTTCGGCATCGCCCACGGTTTCTCTTCGTTTTTCACTTTGATGGTAAACCTCTCGCCTTTCCCGTCTGACGCGTCGACAAAGTCGTAACTTTGCGGAATCACGCACGGTACGTACCCGTCTCCTAACCCCTTAAATATCGGCTCAACGATCCCGTTGTGCAACATGACGGCTATTTTTGGCGTCGGAATATTCGCTCGCGTCATTTCCTCCACCACTTTGTCAAACGCGTACGTTTTCACCGTCACGAAAACGTAATCAAATCGAAACTCTTCTTTTCCCTTCTTCTTCTCTCGCATCACCTTCTGGAACCTCTCGTCCTCGTACGACTCGATGTGCGAAATCTCGTGCTCTTCCACCAACTTCGCCACTATATCTCTCGTTTTATCACCGCCAACTCGTTTCCGTCGTCCCGAGCCTTTCAGAAACACCTTCGCATTCTCCTCTCGCATTTCCCCGCCAGCGTCTTTCTGATTTTTGGCGAATTTCACCGCCAACCACGTCCCCAATCGCCCCGCGCCGACGATTAAAATCGAAACACCACTTTTACCACCACCACCAGTATCACCACCTCTCACAGATGCCATCGTCGTCGCGTTCAACGCGGCTTCAGAGGAGAAGCACACCGGGCAGAATCCAAACATAATTATATGTCTTGCAGAGAGATGTTTTCTCCCCAGACAGACCGACGAGGGAGAAAAAAGAAAGAAAATTCACCTACTTTTTGTAAACCCTAAATATAAAAAGTCTCTCTCTCTCCGGATAAAAAAACTCGAACGAAAGAACTCGTCGAGTGATTGGTATTGTTACTCATGTCCTCGTTCTTTTACGCGGTCGTCCCCGAGGAGATTCAGGAGCGGCGAGATTTATGCGCGTTGATTCGCCTGTGTGAAGACGGTGGTGGTGATGAAGCGTTGGATGATGCGTCAAATTCGTCGGAAAAGATGATTTCCTCTTTGCTCGAGAAGAAACCGTCGCTGGTTTCGATGGAGATGCACGGCGTGACGCCGTTACTCGCCGCAACTTTTGCGAATAATTTAAAACTGATCGATGTTTTGTGTCAATTTGCCGAACATCACGGCGAAGGTGGCGAAGGTTTCGTGGAGTACGAATCCATCGCGAACGACCAGACGGCACTGATCGCTGCGAGCGCGATGGGGTACGAAAAAGCGGTGAAAAAATTGTGCGAAGAATACAAAGCGGACGCGAATAGAATCACGAAAATCGGAGGGAGAACGGCGATGATGGCAGCGTGCGAAAACGATAAACCAGAGATTGTGGTTTTATTGAAGGAGAAGTTCGGGGCGGATGTGAATTTGGAGGTGCGGAAGAGTTCGCGCGTTCGAGACGACGACGACGACGAAGAAGAAGAAGAAGAACTTTTTTACTCGAACGCGACGTTACACGCGTGCGCGAATAACTCCGTGGCATCTATACACGCTTTGCATCATTGCGGTGCCAATTTGGATTTTGAAAACGAGAAAGAGCTGTTTCCTATTTTAGTAGCCAGTCAAAGCGGAGCGACGGAAGCGGTAGAGGCGTTGGTCGCGCTCGGCGCGGATGCCAACGCGTGGGGGATGACGACGGGCGTGTCGCCGCTATTGGTTGCGGTTATGGCGAAAGATGAAAAGACGGCGAAAGTTTTAGTCGAACAAGGAAAGGTGGATGTGAACGTGTGCGGTCCGTTAGGACGGACCATCTTTTGCGAATCCGCCGCGCGAGGCGACGTGGACGCGATGAAGTTATGTAGAAAACTCGGAGGACGATTGACGTTGGAAACGCACACCGGGAGGACGCCGTTACACGACGCTGCGGTTTTTAACAACGCAGAAGCATGCGCGTGGTTGTGCGAACGCGGTGCGAGAGTAGATAGGGAAAACGCGCTCGGCGAAACGGCCATGTCCGAAGCGGCGTTGCACGGCGCCGCAGACGCCATGCGGTTTTTGAAAGCCAAAGGCGGGTCGGTAGATTTTGAAACGAGCACGGGCGTGATGCCGATTTTAAACGCGAGTTTGAGCGAGCACACGACGAAGGCGTTGAAGTTCTTAGTCACGGAGTTGAAAGCAGATCCGAAGAAACGCAACAGATTTGGTGAAAGTTGTTTGACGGTCTGTTCGAGAGAAAACAACGTGAAGGGAATTAAAGCGTGCGTGGAAGTTTTCGATATGAACGTAAACGACGATAACGAAGGCACGGGCGAGTTACCGTTAGTTTCTGCAGCGAGAGGAGGTGCAATCGACGCCGTTTGGAAGTTGTGCGAGTTAGGTGCCGACGTGAATAAAATTGCCAAGAAAACAAATGATTTTGCGCTCGGCGTGGCGGCGAAAAACGCGTTTTGGCGCGTTTGCGCCGAGTTGTACAAGAAAGGCGCGGATGTGTTTTTAGAAAACGCTATTCACGAAACACCGTTACACTGCGCGGCACTGAGCGACGACGAAGATACGATTGCGTGTTTGCTCGGCCAGTGCGGTGCTGTGGTTGATCATCAAAACGAACTCGGAGAAACGGCGTTATATTTTGCCGCTCGAGGGAATAAAGTAAACGCTACGCTGGCATTGTTGTCGCACGGCGCCGCGGATGGCTTGACAACACATGAGTCTGCTTACACGCCTTTGATGATTGCTATTGAAAACAAAAATATCGAATGCGTGGAGGTTTTGCTAGAAGCTGGAGCGAGCGCTCTACAAGTAGACGCGACGAACGAAACGGCTGCGATGAAAGCCGCGAGAGCGCAGAATTGCGACGCGTTGCGAAGGATCATCGAAATTGTAGACACCGAATCCGATTTGCACAAGTATTTATCCATTGAATCTACGACTGGTGAAACAGCGTTAACTATAGCGGCCAAATTGAATTACGTGGATGTTGTAGAAGTTTTACTCGACGTCGATGCGACTTTGTTGACACAAGAAACGACCGCGACTTCGCAAACGGCGTTAGTAGCCGCCGTGGACGGAGACGCAGTTACGACGTTGGAGTTTTTCTTCTCTCGTCTGCTCACTGCGGGTGACGAGGGCGACGCCACGTTGAAGAAAATTGCAAAAGATATCGTCGACTACGAAAATAAAGTTGGACATACGGCGTTAATTAAAGCGTGTTTGCTCGGCCACCAGGATTGTGCGCGAGTTCTACTCGACGCAAACTTGTGCGATGTGAACCGAGAATCTCGAGTACCAGCTGGCGAGGCGAGCATCACGTTGACGCCACTTCTTGCCGCAATTGAAGGTAAAAACGCGCGTCCGATTGTATCCGGTTTGTTCGAGAAAGGATGCGATATCAATTATACGAACCGAGATGGGGTTACCGCTGTCATGCACGCAGCGAGTTTAGGCCGGACGCAAATCATCGTTTCCCTCGCCGGCTACGGCGGCGATGTGAATCAAGCGACGCTAAAGTCGATGAGCGAAGAAACTCGATCATCGAGTGTAGAAGAAGTAAAAGCGATCAAAATAGAAGAACCATCGACGAGTGAGCAGCGCTCAGTTTTGCCAAATGTTTCACGAAACTCAGCTTTAATCGCTGCTGTTTTGAGCAAAAGTTACGATATCGTTGAATCTCTGAACCGTTCGGTCGCCGAGCGCGACGTTGAAGTAAACAGCACAACTGCGCTCATTACCGCCGTTGAAAACGCAGTAGATGAAAAGATGGTCAAGTTACTCGTAACACTCGGTGAAGACCCGGCGTTTGAAACCAGCGATGGTCGCACGCCGTTATCCGTGGCTTTTATGAGTGGAAAGTATGACATTGCAAAGTTTTTGTTGAAGCAACAATCGAAAACGCGAGGAAAATTGAACATCGACTCGCAAAATCGTGACGGCTTGACAGTTCTGTCCATTCTCACTTTAGCCGGGAAGAACGATAGTATCAGAGCGATATGCGCGATGCCTTTCAGTGCTAATCCGAATCTTGTAGATAGAAATGGTCGAACGGCTTTGACCTTAGCGGCTCGATATGCGAACGAGGCTAGAGCTGGACCGTTTCCGTGCGTCTGGCGCAACGGCGATAAAACCCTTCGAGTTGACCCGAAAACGACGTTTGAAGCTCTCCTTTCAGCAGGCGCTAAGCTTGATCAAGAAACACCGTTACCGCACGCGTATAGCGTGATTCATGAAGCGGCAAAGTATTGCAAAGACAAAAATACGATTAGTATTCTGATCGAATTAGGCGCCGATCCGAACGCGATCGATAGCCTCGGGTTCACGCCGCTCATGAGGGCGGTAGAATTCGGGAATCTCGCCGCGTGTGAGGGGTTGTGCGAACATCCGAAGACGGAGAAAGATAAAGTTTTACCTAGAAAAGATGCGAGAAGAACGTCACAAGGAATGGAGTGCGCCGCATCGCACTCCGCTTTAACTTTAGCGGCTACGGTGGACGATCCGAACAACGTCGTCAAGAAATTGCTCGATCTCGGGTGCGATTACGAACGCGAAACACTCGATGGTGATATCGCCATTTACTTTGCCGCGAATGGTGGGAATTTAAGTGCCATTTGTGCGCTACTCGCCACTCAAACCATGGCCAAGAAAAGCTTACACGCTACGATTCTTTGTCGAATCGCGTCTGGAGATGCATCGGCGGCGGAGCCGTGTCGTACAATGCTCTCGTTCCCTAACACCGTCGATAGTGAAGTTGAGTGCCCAATTCAAAAGCAAACTGCGATTGTTTCTGCGTGTTTTAACGGTCACGAAGAGATCGTGCAGGCTTTAGTAGAATCTGGAGCGAGATTAGATAGTTTTGGGTCGAACGGCATTGTGCCAATCGTCGCGGCTATTCGCCGAAAGCGACATTCGCTCGTGAACTATCTCATTTCGAAAAAATGCGAGATTAACATGATACCTACTGCGTTTGAATCGCCTTTGAGAGCTGCCGTAAAAGGGGACGATAGCGTGTCTATAAACGCTTGTTTAAACGCAGGTGCAGATATTGAAGAGATTGATGCGGCTGGTTTATCGTTGCTTCAAGAGGCGGGTCGATTAGGTAATATTTTTGCGCTAAAAACGCTCATCGCTCGCGGCGCGGCGGTGAATAAGGAAACGCCTCTTGGCTCGGCGCTCATCGTCGCCTCGCTTGCAAAACAAATTGAATCTATCGAAGTGCTGAAATCTTTTGGAGCAAGATTAGACGCGGAGACGTCTAACGATGATGTAGTCCAAATAGTCGCGGCGACGGTGAACGATTCTGAACTTCTGCGGAAGCTGAATCAGCTCGGTGCGACGATGAACTTTGAAACCAGAGATGGGCGAACGCCCTTGAACGTCGCTTCGCGAGAAGGAAACGTCGATGCCATCACAACTGCTTTAGATTCCGGAGCGACCGTAGATTATGAAAATAGATTTGGTGAAACCGCTTTAGTGCTCGGTATTCACGCTGAGCGCGAGGAAACGTGCAAAATTTTGCTCGAGCGAGGAGCCAACATCAATTTTGAGAACACAAAAGGCGAGACCTTTTTAATGATGGCGGCTAAGGAGAACGACGTGAAAAAATGCGAACGATTGGTCAGCAAGGGCGCATTGATTGATAAAGTGTCTAATAAGCACGGATTCACCGCGCTCATGCGCGCAGCTGAATTTGGATCGGTCGATGCCGCAAGATTTTTAATCGACAAAGGGGCGAAGCTCTACGCCGAAGCGACGAAAGGGAGAAACGCGCTTTCTGTGGCGCTGGAAAAGGGCGAAGTTGAAATTTTAAAACTTCTCGCGCGCGCTGGCCACGAAATCGAAGCGGAAAACTCGCAGAGACTCACGCCGCTCTGCGTGGCATCTGCCATGGGTGATTTACGCGCAATGGCGTGTCTGTTAGACCTTGGCGCAATCGTCAATAAGGAATCTTCAGCCGGCGTGACACCGCTATGCGCCGCGAGTGAAAAGGGGCGTGTGGATGCTATTCACTTACTTTGCGATCGTGGTGCTGCTCTTGACTACGAATGTGAAGTGTCGGGCGTGACTGCGCTCATCATGGCTGCGAAGAACGGTCGTCCGGCAGCTATTAGGACACTCGTCGAGCGCGGCGCGAGTGTCGACTTGGAATCGTTCAAATTAGGAATGACTGCGCTCGGCGCAGCCGCTATATCTGGCGCATTTTCTTCCGTACACGCTTTGAACCAAGTTAACGTGAGCGTGAACTATGTCGGAGAATCGAACGGGAAAACTGCGCTCATACACGCAGCGGAATATGACGACCCGGAAGCCATCTCCGTGTTATTAGAAGTGAACTGCGCGATTGATTTTGTCTCTGGATTTGGTGCCAGTAACCGTCACTGCGCGCTGACTGCTGCGGCAAAAGTTGGCGCCTTGAAATCGCTTCAATTCCTTCTCAACAACAGTGCGAATTCATCCGTGGAACCAACGATTGGTCGAACTGCGCTCATTGAGGCTGTCGACAATAATCAACTAGAAGCGGTTGCGTTCTTGGCGACAGCTCTGAAAGAGAAAGATTACGAAACCTCCGCGCGATACACCGCTTTAGTTAAAGCCGCAATGAATGAAAATATAGAGGCAATCAAAGTGTTGAGAAAGTGTGGTGAAGACATGAACTATGAAACCTCCACTGGAGATACAGCTTTGATCGTTGCCTCTCGACTTGGGAACGTGGCGATGGTTGAAGAGCTTCTGGTACCTTCTGATGACGAAAGTTTATCTAACGAGGCCACTAAAACGGACGTCTGTCGAAGAGTGAGTGCCGTCGATTACGAGTCTGTTAGGAACGGCGAGACTGCGTTGATTGCGGCTACTTTGAATAATCACATAGATTGTATCAAATTTCTTCGTCGCGAAGGTGCCGTTTTCGACCGCTTCAACCACCGCGGATGCACCGCGCTTTTCACTTGCTGCGAATCGCAAGATACCACAGTCGAGGTTCTTGAGTCTCTCTTATCGAACGGTTGCAGTGCTGACGTTCGACGCAACGGTACTGAAGCGTCGCCTTTGTTCAGCGCCGCGGAAAGTGGGAGAAATGATTTTGTTTCCTTATTGATTCAACGAGGGGCGGATATCGAGCACGTCGACTCAAAGACTGGTTTGAATGCGCTCGCTGTTGCGATTCAAAACGACCGCATTTCCGTAGTCCAAACTTTAGTAGATGCAAACGTGAACGTAGGTTTTGAGTTACGCTCAGGGGAAACTGCTTTGACACTAGCCGTTCGTTTTGGACGCGCGACCATTTTAGAAATCTTAGTAAGCGCAAAGAGAAAGTGCGACGTGAACAAAGAAACGTCCACCGGCATAGTGCCCTTGCATTTAGCCGCATCGACGGGAAGATTCGAATGCGTAGACGTTCTCGCCAAAGCATACGAAGCTGATGTAAACTTTGAGTCGAAGATCTTCAAAGAAACGGCGTTGATTTGTGCCACCAAAAGCGGCAACTCGGAGATGTGTAGGCGACTCGTCGAATCTGCAGGCGCGGAAGTAGATTTTGTGACTAAATCAGACGGTCTTTCCGCACTCATGGTAGCCTGCTCCATCAACGAACCTGATGTTATTAGAACCTTAATTGATCTCGGGGCGGATCCAGAACTTGAAGATGAGATAGTTTCGAAGCAAACGGCGCTTCAAGCTTGCGTGAAAGCGAGTGCGATTGATAGCATTGTCGCCTTGATTGAGTGTGGCGCTGATCCAAACTTCGAAGCGTCTTCCACTGGATTCACGGCACTTCTCACTGCCGCGGAGTTGAACTTGCCGCGGTGCTGTAAAACACTCGTCGCACTCGGCGCCGATCCGAACTACGAGACGAAGGCTCGTGGTTTCACTGCGCTTACGATTGCGGCAGCCTCCGCTTCGCATGACGCCATTAAACGTTTGATTGCCTTGGGTGCATCGGTAAATAACGAAGACGCTAAGTACGGGCGCACGGCATTGATTTCTGCCGCTATTGGCATCGAAGACGATGAGTTATGTGCTGCGACGTGCGAGTTGCTTGTCCAAGAAAATGCACAAATCGATCTTGAGGCGAACTTCGCGATGTCGCCGGAGATGTCCAAAAGACCGCAAACTGCGCTCATGAGCGCAGCTGGAAGCGCAAAGTACAGAACGAGGGAATTAACTATGCGTAGACTCGTATTTCTTGGCGCAAAGCTCAACTTTGAAACCGTGGAAGGCGGCACTGCCGTACTCTTTGCTAGCCTCGAGAAGAATTTCGAAAACCTAGACATACTCGTCAAGGCTTTGGGTGCCGACGTCGACCTTGAGAACAAGTTCACGTTGACTCCGTTAATGTCGTGCTTAGAATACGATTTATACGAATCATGCGCGAAACTGTTAAAGCTTGGCGCAGATCCATTGAAGGAAAACCGCCTCGGACATCACGCCATGTCTGTCGCGGCGAAATGCGACTCGAGATCGTCAATCTTGTGCTTACAAAAGGATTTCAAGCTTGACGTAGATGTGCCGTCAAAGATGACAGGCGATCGACCGTTGGACGTGGCCGTGAACTTTGGCGCGAGAGATGCGACGAAGTTGTTACTTTCCTTGGGCGCCGACGTGAACGCGATAAATCCGATCACGCACGAGACGGCTTTGATGCACGCGGCAAAATCTGGTCAGCTCGGATGTTTAGGGCTCTTATTGCGTCAGCCACATTCTGCAAAAACTAAGCTCGTGAACGTAAACGGTGATACTGCGTTGACACTCGCTGCTACTCATGGTCGTTTAGATTGCGTGAACGCTCTGATTGAGAAGCTCGAAGAGGCCAACGAGGTCTTGCACGAAACGAAGAATGGGGACACGGCGTTGACGCTTGCAATTGAAAATGGTCACGAGAAGGTCGTTTCGAGTTTGTGCTTGGATGGCAAGGCGCGAATCGAGTACGAATCGAATTCGGGGAAGACTGCGTTGATCGCGGCGGTGTCTGCGGATCGCCCCGAAATGATTCGATTACTCGCATCACTTTCCTCGAAGCAAAAGAAACAAGGCAGTGCGAATGAAGCTTCTCTCGATTGCGTAGATTACGAAACGACGCGAAACGCACCGGAATTCGTCAAAGCATTGCATTATGCCTCTTTGATGCATCGTCGTAACGCGTGCATTGAAGCGCTCGTAGCTGTTGGTGCCAACGTGGACGGTGAACTATCGAGCGACTTCTCTGCTAAATATGGCAACTACACGCCGTTGATGTGCGCTGTGTTAACAGACAATGTCTTGGCAATATATCAGCTCACCAAACTGGGCGCCAGCATCAATCACGAAAATGCCGCGGGTTTATCGCCGTTGATGTTAGCGTGTGAAAATCGTAATGAAGGCGTATACTTTGCTTTGCTAAAAAAAGGAGCGAATCCTCGTTTTGAGACCCGCTTAGGTAAAAACGCACTCGTGGCGTCATTCGCGCCCGACAACAGCGAAATGTTAGAACTCATTTACCACTCGCTCGGTTCCGTGCGAGATGAAGAGTCCATCATTACCGGTGCTACACCTTTGATTCACGCGTTGAATTCTCCGTACTGCATGGAAGCGGTTCCGACACTCTTACGTCTCGGCGAAAACATTGAGCACGAGACACGAGACAGCCGCACGGCTCTCATCGCTGCTGCCTTATCCGGTGTCACTGATCGCGTCGCTTTATGCTTACGAAACGGTGCAAAAGCGAATCAAGAAACGCGTACAGGCGCAACTGCTATGTCTGCGGTGATTAAAAAGCTTGGTATGCCTATTCAAATGGCTACAGAGGAGTCCTACCAAGACGATATCAACGGCGAGAATGTCTTGAAATTTCTACTTACCAACGCCATCGATAAAGCGAACGTGAATCACGAGAACAAGAACGGTGTAACTCTGTCTATGTTTGCCGCGCGCGCATTTTCGAATAATCCTCGAGTTCTCGCGTTACTCCTCGATCACGGAGCGGACAAAAACGTCGAAAGTTCGAAAGGGTCGACGCTTTTGCTGGATGCGCTTCAGTTTGGCTGCGACGATGCGGTGGATTTGTTGATTGTCGAAGGTGTTGATGTAAATTACGAAACTCGCAAAAATACCGCGGAAGTGTTGACGCCATTAATTTTAGCCGCCAAGCGTGGTTCCGTGTTTCAAATCGAGCAACTCTTAGCGGCTGGAGCTGACATTAATTACGAGACAAAGGCTGGAGAAACTGCGCTCATGGCGGCGGTTTCAGCATCACGAGCCGACCACGTGTCCGCGTTGATGTCCATCGGTAATGCAGATGCGAATTACGAAGTTAAACACGGAAAGACGAAAGGTGATACCGCTATTGTTCTAGCTGGTCGTTTAGGTCACAAGGATGTCATTCAGCGTTTGATTTCTTCTCACAACGTCGATCCGTCGCGAGGCTTGAGCGATAAGACGACGCCGCTTATCCGCGCGGTGGTTGATGAGGATGCCGACGCGGTGAAGCACATGCTTCTTGCCGGTGTCCCTATCAACGTCGAAAGCGCCGAAGGTTACACACCTCTCGTTGAAGCTGCGAAGAAGCCGTCTCGGATGCGCTGCTTGGAGGCTTTGTGTGACTTCGACGCGTCCATCGTCGATTTTGAAACGAGTCGAGGCTTTTCAGCTCTACACGAGGCGTGTAAAGTCGGTAACGAAGAAGCTGTACTCGCCATGTGCTTGAAATACGGTGCCAATTCGAACAGAGAGAGTGCTCGAGACGCGACAACACCGTTGATGACGGCTGCAGAATACGGCCAAGTTACCGTTGTGGAAACGTTAATCAAGAAGTGCTCTGCAGATGTCAATCGAGAAACAGTCGCATCGAAACACACGGTATTTACGCATTGCGCCTTCAGAGGTAAAACATCTGCATTTTCTGCGTTGGTTTCCAACGGTGCGCTCGTCGACAGAGAAACACAAGATGGACGCACTGCTATTTTGTACGCCATAGCGAGAGATGACGCGAAGACGGTCGAAGCGCTTGTGAAAGTTGCCGGCGCAGACGTCGAGTTTGATTCCTCCTTGGGCGTTACGCCACTCGCCGGCGCGGCGACGGCGAATAAACCGAAATGCGTCGAAATGTTGTTGAGTCTTGGCGCTAAGCCGTTGAAATCGTCCAGGTCGAACAAGGTTCCCGTTTTACAAGCCTGTTTGATGGGTTCGATTGAAGCTATGAAAGCTTTACCGTCCGGCGCGGGGTTTTGGGACTCAGATCCTCTCGGTAACGGCGAGACGCCGTTATTCTGTGCCGCGCAAAAAGGAAAAGATGTCGCAAAAGTTGCCATCGCGTGTGGAGCGACCATTTCGTACGAGCCAAAGAGTACGAAACGGACGGCACTCGCTATGGCTGGGACTATTACGAAACGATCGCGAGCTTTTGACGCCTTAGTCGCTTTGGGTGGCGTCGCGACGAGCGTTTGCGGAAGTGGCGAAACGGCTTTGGATGTTGCGTTTGCGAACAACTGCGATTGGTGCGCGCCAAATATTCTAGTCTACACGGCGAGTGCAAGCGACCCGAGCGGTGACGTCAATTACGTTTCAACGATGTCAAATGAGACGGGGTTGATGTACTGCTGCCGTCGCGGCCTAGTAGATGGTGCGAAAGCTTTAATCAAACTTCCCGGTATTGATGTGGACTACTCCGCGGCGAAAACTTCACACAGAACGGCGTTAATAGCGGCGTGCGATAGAGTTGAGAAGTCGTCTCTCGCGAACGTCGTCGGTGGTGACATCGAAAATGCCTTGCAAATAATCGATGTTCTCGTCAACGACGCGCGAGCGGACGTCGACTTTGAAACCGAAACCGGTAAAACAGCGCTCATCGTTGCCGCGATGAATAACAACGACAACATCATCCGCAAACTCGTCGACGTTGGCGCAAACGTGAATCGAGAAAACAAGTTTGGTATTTCTGCGTTTTCGGCGTCAATTGAAGCTTCTGCAGATGCCGCCGGCGCTTTACTCGTTGAACTCGGCGCCGACGCGCATGCCGGTGATAAGATCAGTCACGATACGCCGTTAATACGAGCCGTTCGTATTGGCGACGTCGACGCGGCGAACTACATCTTGGTGAAAACCAAGGCTGATCCGAACGTAGAAACGGAAGTCAGCGGCGAAATCGCATTACTCGTTGCGTGTAGAAATGTCGACGTATCCATGGTGGAACTGTTACTCAACTCAGGTGCCGATGCGAGCCAAAAAAGCTCCGTGACTCGTCTTTCACCTCTGGAAGCGCTGTGCACTTCGAGCTCTTCGACGGAGAAAGCTGACGACATGAAGAATATCGTAAACATGCTTCTCGCGACTGAAATTGTTGATCCAAGTGCCATCGATAAAGTGACGCTCGAAACACCGTTGATGGTTGCGGCCAAACATGGCGACGCACTTGGCGTCGAATGTCTCATCAAACACGCGAAAGTCGACGTGAACGACGAGCGCACCGGTCGCACGGCATTGATCAGAGCGTGCGGGTGTGGTGACGTCGCCGCGCCGGCTGTTGAAAAGCTTTTACAGTTGGGCGCGGACGCGACATTAGACGTGACGCTCGAAGAAGGGAAGACTACTCAAGTCGAGAAAATCGGTGACACCGCGGTGCACTCCGCGGTTCGATCGAAATCTAACGCGAAGATTTTCATCGCGCTCGCTTCTCTCGGCCAAAACGTCCTCAACGTTGAATCTTCCGATCAAGACGGCTTGACGCCTTTACAACTCGCCGCGTCTTTGAATAGAAACGATGCCATGTCGCATCTCATCGCGGCCCATACAAAAGTCGACGCCGAATCTCGAATCAACGAGCACACGGCGCTGACGTATTGCGCGGACACGGACAACGCGACTGCCATGATACATTTGGTTAAAAAATGCGGCGCCTCGGTCGATAACGAAACTTCCGCGCACGAGACGGCGTTGACGGTTGCGTTGAAATCTGAAAAATGGCGAAAAGTAACGGACGCGTTGATGAATAACCTCAACGCGAGCGCGACTTTGGAAACATCCGTTGGGGATTCCGCGGTTTCCGTCGCGTTCGACTCCGACGACGAAGATAAAATTTTAAAAGTCCTGCGCGACGGGAAAGTTGACGTGAACAAGTATCCGTTCACGACTGCGGGAGAGACCATGTTCGGCATGTGCGCCAGACGAAACTGCGCTCAAGCCATCTCGACGATTTCTAAATTCAAAGACACAGAATTTACGAACATTGACCTAAACTTAACTGATGCTACGTCTGGGAACACGGCGCTTTGCCTCGCCGCGGCTTTAGGCCACAGCGAGGTTGCGCGAGCCTTGATTCTCGACGCAGGCGCGGACGCTTCGTACGCTCCGAGTGAAAACGGCAAAGTCGATCCGCTCTGCGACGCGTGCGCGGCGTGCCCAATTGACAAGTTACTCGCGACGATTAAAGTTTTGATTGAGATTGGTAAAGTAAACGGATCGTTGTCCAAAACTGAAGCCGGATGGACTCCGTTGATGCTCTTGGCGGATCGTCCAAACGATTTTGAAGGCGTGGACGAGAACGTCGCGAGCGCCATCATTGATTACTTGGTTGACCAAGGCCAGTGCGATCCGACGAAAGTGTTTGACGATAATGGCGCACCCAGCGGGTACCACGCGTTTTCTTGGAGTCAACTTCGAAAGAATCTCGTCGTTAGAGATGCGTTATCCAAATACTATCGCGAAGGCGGCGGTACCGAAAGGAAAGAGAAGACCTCCGTCGGGGCGAAAAATAACGTCTCGGATATCACCGCTTTGCGTAATTTTTTCAACGCCATCGCGAAGGACGATTCCGAAACCGTCGATGGTTTATTGGCGGTAGGGACCGTTCGCGACGCGAGCGTTTCTTTAGTTCTCGACGACGACGACGGATCGAGTGAACGAGTGAAGGCTATTTTACACGCCGTTCGATCTGGAGCGAATAAGTCCATCAAAGTTTTGGCCAAGCACAAGTGCAATCTCGACGGAGACGGTGCGACGATTCCGATCGTCGAAGCGACGTTTCTAGGTAAACTCGACGTCGTCAAAACGTTGGCATCAGTTGGTGCGAACGTGGATTTGTGCTCAAAAACGCACGAAGGCGCGAACGCGTGCTCCATGGCTGCCTTAATCGATCGAGACGACATTTTGCGTCTCTTGTGCCAAGACTTCAAAGCAACTTTGAACGCTGCGAACTGCGAGAGTAGTTTCGACACGCGCACGTTTCAAACTTCTGCAGACCGATTACAATTATCACCGTTGATGTATGTCGCCACGCGCGATAAAGGTGCGGCCAGTCGTAGACACGCGTTGGAATGTCTCGTGAACAGAGGCGCCGCTGCCGATTTTGAAGCGCCGGAATCCGGCGAAACCGCGTGCACGCTCTTGGCGAGATTGAACAGACCGGAGGTCATATGCGAACTCGCCGTGGTTTCTAAAATCAACGCCAACCGTGAATCGACGTTGTTAGCCTTTACCCCGTTGATTGCAGCGGCGGAAAACAACTGCGAAGACGCCGTACGAATTATTTTGGAACACTTGAACGCGTCTCTCCATCTCGAAAACTCGCGAGGCGACACGGCGATTCTCGCCGCCTGCCGAAACGGATCCGTCGGAGCATTGAAAGTGTTGTTGGAACATGCCGCGCAAAAGTCAAGCGACGATATCTTTTCCGTCGACGATCGAGGCAAAATCTTACTCAACAACTCCTACGGCGTGCACCCGATCATCGCCGCCTCTATGGGCGCGAGCAAAACTTCCAAAAACGCCTTTGAAGGCGTCTTGGACGTCTTGAAACGTAACGAGAAAATATTCGCGTTCGACCCAAACTGCGAAGCGTTCAACGGGCAAACCGCGTTGACCACTCTATTCGTGGACAACCAACCTCAACCAGGCGACGATCACGCAATCAACGAACTGCGAAAGAAAGCTAAAGTGCTTCTCCGCTTCTCGGCCGACGCGTCTCACGAAAACGCATTCGGTAAAACCTCCCTCGACGTCGTCGTCGAAAACGACGACTTTGTCGGTGCCGACATCCTTCTCACCGACTTGCACGTGCAACCGAATCGAGAGAGCACGAAAACTGGATACACCGCCTTGATGCTCTGTTCAGAGTTTGCTTCTTTAAAATGTTGCGAAACGTTGTGCCGAAAAGGCGCAGACGTCGCCCAACTTTCCGTCATGCTCGAATGCGACGCCATGGATATCGCGCACCACAGAAAACACGCGGAGGTTAAGCAGTGTTTACTCGGATTTGGCGCCGTTCCAATCGCAGATGATGATTAATAGTGCAATACTACTACTACTACTACACTACTCTCTTTTGAACGCGCAAAGCCGCTCGAGAACACACGACATCAAAAAACAAACAACTTTCACGAAAAAGAAAAGAGAGAAACATTCTTCCCACGAAAGAAAACACCAACTCACAAAATCAACAAAATCTCTCTCTCTCTCTCTCTCTCTCCATGTCGTTGGTCTCCTTCTCTCTTTCTGTGTCAAAAGCTTTTTTTTATCCAAAAATTTCGGCGAGAATGTGTTGAAACGTGGCAGCCAAAAAACATAAAAATTTGCTTCCTTTCCTCACATTCGTGCTTTCTCGTCTGCTTTCTCGAGCCCCGAGACAGAGAGAACTCCTGCCTGGAAAGCTTACTCTTCTCGCGAGAAAGAACACTTTCTCCTTCATTAAAATCATGTTTGCCCCCGCGCGAATGATGATGCGCTCGAATGCTGCGCCGACCCACAGGACGACGCACAACCAGAACAAGACACACAATTTTCACCCGAAAAGGCTTCCTGCGTGTAAGGGGATCCGGAGGCAACGCCGATGTCGCGTGCCTCTCGTTGCGATGTCCATCCCGCAGCAAGGAGGAAACGCGCAACCACGTGAGTCTTATTATCGTTGTTTTCTCTCTTTTTCTCTTTCTCGTGTATTCTTAGTATTCTTAGTGTTCGCGCGATAGTATCGAGAAGACGTTTTCTCGACGCCGCCGCGAGTACATTCTCTCTCTCATCTCTATCCACTTCTGGTGGGAAAAGGTTTGGATAAAACTGACACACAAACTCTCACACAAAAATTTTTACGACGACGACGACGTCGCAGTGAAAAGACAACCGATCGAAGCGCGCGAGGCGATCCGCATGGGCATTCCATCCAAAGGCCGCATGGCGGAAGACACGCAAGGGTTATTGAAATCGTGTCAACTTTCCGTGCGGAAACTAAACCCGAGGCAATACGCGGCGGAGATTCCAAACGTCCCCGGCATGGAGGTGTGGTTCCAAAGAGCGACGGACGTCGTGAGAAAGTTGTTGACTGGAGACGTGGATATTGGGATTGTTGGGTACGACATGTTGAGGGAAATTGGTAACGAGGACGAGGATTTGGTGATTGTGCACGACGCGCTCGGGTTTGGCGGGTGTCATTTAGCCGTGGCGGTGCCGCAGGCGTGGGAGAACGTGAACTCGTTGAGCCAATTGAAATCAGACCCGAGATTTTCCAAGGAGAGACCGTTGCGAGTGGTCACGGCGTACGTGAACGTCGCGACGCAGTTTTTTAAGGATCAAGGCATGGAGAACGTGGTTATTTCCACCGCGGATGGGGCGTTGGAAGCTGCACCGGCGATGGGTGCGGCGGATTGCATCTTAGATTTGGTCTCGAGCGGGACCACGTTGAGAGAAAATAACTTGAAAGAAATTGAAGGCGGGAGAGTGTTGGATTCGCAAGGGTGCTTAGTAGCCTCGAGAGAGGCGTTGTTGAAACGACCGGGAGTGTTAGAGATTGTTCACGAAATGTTGGAAAGATTGGAGGCGCATTTGAGAGCGGACGGGGTGTTTATGGTCACGGCGAATGTCCGAGGCTCGAGCGCCGAGAGCGTGGCGGAGAAGATTTGCGGCGGGGGGAGTTTGTTGAGAGGATTACAAGGGCCAACGGTGTCGCCGATTTACACGCCACAAAGTGACGGAGCTGTCAAAGAAGGTCAATTTTACGCGGTCTCTATCGGCGTCCCGAAAACGAGGATATACGAAACGGTGAAGAGTTTACGCAGAATGGGCGGCAGCGGGGTCTTGGTCTTTCCTATGACGTACGTGTTTGACGAAGAACCACCGAGATGGACGAGCTTGTTAACGCAGCTTGGCTTAAAATCGGAAGATTTCAACCACTTGGCTCGCGGGGAGGCGCCAGTGGCGAGATAATACTATGAAAAGCGCACGATTGATTAAGTTATATCCTAAGCTAGACACGATTTTTTAAACAAAAAACACAACGTTACCGAGATGATTCCTCCCGCAAGATGGCTTATGTCCATATCTGCATGATTAATACAAAATGCTATCTACTTTTCAGAATATTTTTCTCACGCGAACGTGCCGCGCGTTCTGTTTGATGATTTTCTCTTTGTTCTTGTTGTTCTTGTTGTAATAGTTGTAAATCTCAGTAAAGTTTTCGTTTACGCCGCGTATTTCTTCGCCGGCGTTCTAGTTCTCGTGCTCGTTCTCGTCGGGCTCACCAAACTCGCCGCCGCCGTCGATTTCTTCGCCGCCGAAGAGCTCTTCGGCGTCGCTTTTCTCGCGGACGACGAAGTTCTCTTCGACGCAGAAGCCGGGGCCGCCGCTTTCGCTTTCGGCGTCGGCTTCTTCGCAGAGCGAGTCGAAGCCGCTCTCTTCGATCCGCCCTTCTTCGCCTTCGTCGACGATACCAACAACGGTTTGATCAACTGAACGAGTTGTCCCGCGCAGCCTAAAACTAAAGCGATGACGACTACCGTGGCGGCAATTCCCAGTGGATTGCTGAAATCGCCGATCAACGTCAGTGGGTTCTTCGAGATTGAGGACGCTTTAATGGCCATTTTTTAATTGAATGTTTTTATCTTTACTCTGCGTTCGCCAAAGTGCGTTTCGTGTTGTTTTTGGAGAGAGAGAGAGGACGAGTGAGGGTCAGAATTTGGATTAATTTTGAATGCACGTTTTTCAAGTTCTCACAGTGCTCTCCATCAAAATCGGTACGTGCTCAAAGACGCCTTTTGCACGCATTCAAAAACACCTCTTTCGCGCGGTTGTTGTTGATCGGATGCTTATTTTAACGCTTTTCGTTTGCGAAAGAGAGAGAGAGAAGGAATAGGGAACACCCCTAATTTAAAATGTCGATCGTTCGCGCCTTTTCAAATTCCAATTGAAACATCATCGTAATCCTCGTCCGAGAAAGGAGAGACAGAGAGAGAAAATACACGCCGTGCAAAGGTGGATCGTCAGAGCGTACCTGTTGTCAAAATGAGACGAAGTTTTGTTTTTAAACGTTTGCGTTTGTGTTGTTAATGTTGTGTATCGTATACGAATTATGAAGAATTTTTTGTCTTGCATTTTGAGAAAAAGAGCAGAAGGAAGAGATCTGGGCGGAAAGGCAAGACGCGAAGCGCTTTGACGCGGTAGTACATAAAACAGAATAATAAACACTTTGAATTTACACTGGCTATAAACGAACTCGAGAAAACAACGAATACTCAGAACGCAAACTTTTCGAGGTCGCTTTGTGCGCTCCGTCTTAACTGCGCGTCGTTGATTTGCGCGTTCAACCAGGATATCATCTTGCCGTCGCTCGCTTTTTCGTCTTCGAGTTCGGAGATGCGTCGGTCTTTTTCGCTGAGTTTGAGCTTCACGCGTTCGGTTTCTTCTAGTAAAATGTCCTTTTCCTCCTCGGTTTGCCGTTTCGCGTCCAAGGCTTTGTCCAGTCTGAGCTTTTGTTCCTCTAAGAGTTGTTCTTGTTGTAAGACGACGGTGGATCGGAGTTTGGATTTGGATTTGACCGCTTTCAGTTCGTTCGCTAAGCGTTCGATGACGGAGTTCCCTTTTTTGATTTCGTTCGCGTACTCAATGGCGATGGACTCTGCTTTCTCAGTTTGTTCTCGAGACTGGTTCCAAGATTTATCCAGGGATTGAATGTGCGCTTCAGCTTGTTCTAATCGTCGTTTAACGAGCGCGTTGACTTCGTCTTTGTCGTTGAGTTGCGATTCGAGCCATTCGACGCGGTGGAGTCTAGCCATGTGTTCTTGGTCTTTATCGCGAAGCTTAACGTCCGCGTTTCGAAGTTGCACGCGCGATTCAGCAACCTCGTCGCGCAAGGATTGCAACTCCTCTTCTAAAACGCGATTGCGCATTTCGATTTCGGTTTGCGTTTGCGTGCGCAGAAATAATTCGTCGCGTAAATCTCTCACTTGTTTATCTAACGCTTCGTTTTTGGTGTGCAATTGCGCTCGTTCGTTTTCCAACTCCGTTCTGTTTGCTGCCGTTTCGGAGGCGTATTGCATTTTCGCCAATCGCTCTTGTTCTCTCGCGATCTTGACTTCTTTCTCGGCGTCGGCTATACTCTCGCGAAGCTCTTCGGCTATTTTTTGGTACATGTTTCGGTCCTCGTTCGCATCAAACAAGCGTCCGGCTAATAACTTCTTCAGCTGCTCGTCCGAGGCGCGCGCGAATCGCAACGACAACCGTCCAACCGTGTTGAATTTGTTGGTTTCGTATATCGTAAATAACGAGAAATTATTAGTAACGCTACTCCCTCCGTCCTCTCGCCCGGCCTCCGACGGGTCCGTCGTTCTTTTCATCTTCTTCTCCTCCGGCACCGTCAACACCGCAAAAAACGCGTTCTTCTTCCCGTCCGTACTTCTGTTCACCTTTTGCGACTTCCTCGAACTGTTCCTCGTCGTCCTTCGAAACAACAACACATTTTCGTCGGCCGCGGTATCTTCCTCCTCTTCTTCTTCCTCTCCGTTCCCGTCCTTATCGGCGATATCGTCCTCCGCCATCCCGTCTAAACACTCTCTCAACAAATCGATAAAATGCGTCGGAAACTGGTTAAAATCCACTCGTATGTTCTGTTCTCTTTTCAAGCGAAAGTTAAACTCCTCCTCGTTCACTTCCATCGAGTGACTGAAGAATGGATTTTTCTCCGATTGCACGTGCACTCTCAGCACTCTGCTCTTTGAACTCGTTTGCGTGTTCCCCGTTGGGCCGAGCATGACTCTCACCGAGCATATTTCCACCCGCTCTTCTTCGACCTCCTCTTCATTCGCAGTCTCCGAATAATGCTCCTCTTCCTCTTTTCCTCGAATCGCCACCGGGACGTGTTCGTGGAACAAGACTTTCGAGACGTCTAAATCGGTCATCGGGTCCCAGTGTTCGTTCGTTTTCCCTTCGACGATGAATGCGCGAGAATGTTGGGTGACATTTTTGTTGTTGTTCTTTTTAATATTCGTGTTCTCAGAGGAAGAAAAAGAAACCCCAGGCGTGGACGCGTTCGTGTTCCTCCTGCGCGTGTTCGGAGTCACCACGTACTCCATTATTGTGTGTATTAGTAGTACGTTTCTTTAAGTTATGAAGGAAAATGTTTTGAATTCCTCCCCGAAGTTGTTGTTGACTTTTCGAGACTTTTCAAGACGTACGTAATTTAGGCGGGAAAAATTTTGGACGGATAAAAAAGACGTGTGGGTTTGTGTGATGTATCTCTCTTCTTGCGCGAAGGCTGCGTTGAGTATTAAAAATACGCAAGAGACGCGCGGGGAAATTTTTGTCTCTCTCTCTCATTCTCTCTCTCTCTCTCTCATTCTCATTCTCTCATCCTCGTCGTAAAATAAAAGCAACGTATTCTTCGTCCGTTGGTTCTGGGCACCCTTTTTCGAGCAAGTAGTTTAAGCACTCGTGGCGCTCGTAATACCGAGCGAAAGCGATGAAATCCCCCTGGTTAAGAGGCACTTTCGCCTCTTCGACTAAGTATTTGAGGCAATCGAGTTTGCCATGCATTGCAGCGGATGCCACGAGATAATTGAACTTCAAATCATCCGATCTCTTTCTTTCTTCGACGAAATATTTCATGATGTCTATGCGACCCGTTGCTGCTGCATGATGTGCCGCATCTTTTTCCGTATCTCGCGAAGGTTTCACTTTGTCGAAAAGAAATCGAAGACAGTCGAAGTTTCCTCCTGCAGCAGCTAGTTTACACGCCTCTTTTTCATCATACGGACCATCATTGTCAAAGCAATACTTCAGCATCTCAAGATTACCTTCACATGCTGCCACAGTAATCGTCTTTTCATCCCACTCGCAATGTTTCACTTCTCTCGCCCACTTGAGCAACTCGAGTTTGTTCGTTCCAGCAACTTCCTTGCAAAACCAGGCTTGATCTATCACTCTTCCACTTTGACTTTTCTCTCCCCAATTCGTGTTATTCCACGCCCATTCCAGCGTCGAGATGGATGAACATTCGTGAACACCCCAACGTAATTTCGATACGTCTACCCCGGCGTACTCAAGCACACCCCGACTCTCTCTATTCACCTTTGCAAAGAACCACCGATCTGTCTCATTCAATTTCGACAAGACATGCGAGACGAACACATCCTTGTGATGCAACACCAACCCCGTCCATAACTTCGTCGGCCCGAGCTTCAACCGCTCCACATCCGCTCTCATTCGTTCGACAGCTTTTTCCTTCTCCTTTTTCTTCTTCCTCTTCTGCGCGCCGGATGCTTGCTTCTTCCCCATGTATATGTTTTAGTAGTATTATATATTTTTTTTTCTTTTTCTCAAAATTGACGTTTTCCAAATGTGTGGTGAATTCTCCATTCTTCTCCACATCACATCTCTTGCTGTTGTTCGAAAGAAGCAAGCGCGAGAAGAGAAGACGCGTTTGAAGCGACGATGCTCGAAAAAGAGGACGACGAGGAGGTATACAAAGGACCGAGTTTACCACCACCACCACCAAAACCATCGCTCCGAAATGGAAAACAACAACAACAACAACAACAAATCGTCAAAGCCGCCGCAGCGGTACACGCGTCGCTTTGGTCGCACAACAAGAACGACGCGACTTTGAAACGAAGCGGAGGCGACGATCCAAACGAAAACGACGATGACTTTGCAGAGGTGAACGAAAATTCGCACTGGTGGACGCTCGAGGCGCGATCGGTGGCTTTATCGAGGGAGGCGAAAGTGCAATGGAATCCAGAGGTGGATTTACCGTGCGAGGACGCGCGAGAGAGGCAAATGAAAGCGCAAACCGGGGAGTTTAACGTTTGGTACGGGAAATCTGCGACGACACCAGGGGCGATGTCGTATCACGATCGGAAACCGGCACCGACGAGGTGCGTGGCGGCGTTTGATTGCGGGACGACGAAAGCGGACGCGTTGGCGGATACGACGGAGAATACGAGTATTTATTGGTGTTTGCACTTTGCGAGAGGGAGGTGCACGTACGGGAACTGTTGCGAGTACATACACAGGTTGCCAACCGGCTTGGACGATGCGAAGAGAAAGGATTTGATGTACGATTTGTTCGGGAGGTCGAAGCATGCGTTAGAAAAAGCGGACAACAGCGGCGCGGGGAGTTATTTGAGAGACGTGAGGACGTTGTTCATTTACTACGCCGGGTCGGTGCCGGAACATTGGGGTTCGGATCGAATGGAACGAGAGATTAGGAAAGATTTCGGCGAGTGGGGAGCGATTGAAGCCGTGGACGTGAAACACGATCGAACTTTTTGCTTCGTGAGGTATAAGTTTCGCGCGAGCGCGGAGTTTGCGAAAGAAGCGATGGAAGGCCAGAGGATTGGCAACTCAAAGATTCACGAGTTGCCGTTATCCGTGAGATGGGCGAACGACGATCCTAATCCCGTGGCAATTGTGAGGGTGAAGAGAGAACGCGAGACGTTAGTCGCGGATGCGATTATTCGTGGGATTGAAAAGAAGCAGAGAGAAATGTCTGCTAAGGACGCCTTGGAACAGAAGATGATCGCGCAGGTGAAAGAAGGAGAAGAGTATCCAGACACGTCGGCATTCTACGCCGACGACCAAGGGAAGAAAGCGATGGAAGATGCGGAGAAAGAGAAGAAAGACGAGGAAGAGAGAAACAGAAAATCGTTCAAAAGTAACAACGTCGAGGAAGAAGAAGAGGAAGAGGAGGACGATGACGACGGAGTCACGTTCGATCCAGACGATTACGAATAGCTATCTAGAGCGTAGCAGGTACCTGGTAGTACAACGCAGTAGTAAATATGCAATTGAAGACAAATACTTTAGCAACTATAACTAACTAACTAACTAATGTGCTAATTCTATCTATATTACCATCCGGTCCTAACAAGTACGAGTTCGTGTTGTACAATTCTTCTGGTTCCGCTTTTGTTGTATTATTATTAAACAAAGTTCCAAACGCACGCGCCGAAGAAAGTATCCTCGAATCTCTTCCAACGACCAGTTCCTTCTCCATTTGCACGGCTTTCGTGAACGCTAACCGCGCGGGAAAGTATTCAATCACACCGCCACCTCGGTGTGGCGACAACACGACCAAATCTCTTTGGTTGATGAATCCTACGTCCGAGTCGCGACATCCTTTCAGCATACTCCGCATACTCAAATTGCCGTATTTGCAATCGTACGTGCTCACTCGTCCGAGTAAATCAGTCGTTGCGAGGAAAGATCCGTCGGGAGAGTTGAGAATAGTATTGATTTTTCTCGGTCCGTCGACGATGGCGGATTTCCATTTCGACGGTTTCAACGCCGTCTTGTTTTCAGATTCTTCTTCGGATTCGTTTTCATCATCGTCGCCATCATCACCATCGGCGACAATATCGAATCGCTTTTTTTGAATATCTTTCGTCTTCTTCGCGAAAAACGAAAATACTTTCTTTGCCGCCATGGATACAGCTTCCACGGCGCCAAACTTTGACCCACCAGACGCTTGCACGAACGCAATCGTCCCGAACTTGCCGCAAGCGACGAAGCCAAACTTGTTTTCATCCTTCTCGTCGTCGTCGCTGTCCGAGTCGTCGCTGGTATTAAACAACAATGTATTCAAACGACTTTTACTTCTCTCGCGCAAACCAACTTCTGAGCACGTCAAAGGCACGTTACCTACGCACACGCCGTCGCGAATAGGCGCGATTCTTTTAAATCCGTCAAATTTGACCATCCCGGTTAACGTGTTGTAATCGTCCTTTTCCGGTTGAAAATCTTGCGCGTATTGCTTTCGAGCCATTCGTAACCGGTGTAAATGTGATTTCATCTCCAATGCATCTATTCGCAGCACGTCCCCATTTTCCGCGAAAATCGTCACGTCCTCTTCTTCTTCTAAGACCGCACTTTCGTCGTCGTCGTCGCTTTCCTTCTTCGGCCCGAGGCGTTGCCCGTACGGCCGCGCTCGAATAGAAACCAAAGGCGCTCTCGAAACCTTCCTCGAGAAGAGCAATCGCGGCGAGCAAACATCCGCACAATCGTACCCTTCCAAACGACCAGTAGACAACCCGACCAGTAAGAACGGCTTTTCATCGTGCGCGAAATCGACAAACGCCAACGACCGCGCGCAAATGCCGCCGTGTGTGCGAATATCTTTATTCTTCGTTTTGTTCTTCTTGGTTGCTTGTATTTCAATCACACCTTGGTGTTGTCTCGTGTCGTTATCATCACCACCTTTCTCGTCGGCGTCGTCGTTGCAAACCGAGCACACGACCAAAACGTTTAAACGACTTAAAGCTATCACAGTTGCGTTCGTGTTGAGTGCAATCCTCACTCGGTCGTTCTCCTCGTGACTACTCGATGTTGTTGATGATGCAGACGATGCAGATTTCCCCAACGGTGTTGCACGTGTAGGACGCAGCCACGTTTGCGAACGCGTCAAGACCGGGTCGTCCGCATCGTCTGGAAACAAAATCGAGACGACTTTGTGGACGTCTTTGATATGTCCACAGCGAGTGAGAAGAATTTCAGACGGAGGTTTATCCTTCGTCGTTTTATTCTTCTCGGTTGACATGTTGGATATTATGTGAGGACACTTTCCGTGCGAACGAGAAGTGAAACATGTGAGGATGTTTTAGTAGTACGTATTTGTGCGAAAGAAAACGTGAAAAATCGAAGAGAGAGCACGAGGATATACGTTCTATCTACTCTAGCACTCATTGTTCAATCAGTGAAACGCCCTTTCGGTCGCGTCTAAGAGTTCGTATTGGCCTTTTCTCAGCAACCGAATCGCCCGGAGCCATTTTTTTCCAACGCTCCGTTCTTCTCCACCTTTTAACAACGCGGGTTCTCTTACCGCGACTTCATCCAACGTGGCTTTCTGCTCTGCTATGGAGTCTAACACTTCATTGCGGTTGTATTTAGAGACGAAGTCGTCCTGTTTTTGCCCGCTTCTGTTCTCTTCCAGAAAGAGTTCGTCGACAGTGTTTCGATCTACTTTCAAAAACGTATTCGATGCGCGTAAACGAACGTCGATGGAATCGTTCCGGTTGTTTGGCACGCAAAAACCGTATTTTCGCAACAATTCGTCGTTCGAGCGATGATTACCGTAGGATATGGTGCACTCTTCGCCGTTCTCTATATCGCGTATCGCGTACACTTCAATACTTGTTGATGCGTTATTCTTATTCGATACTAATCGAATCTCGCAGTTTGCGTTGGCGTCGTGATTGAGTAAATCTACGCCGGGAATGAACGAATAGAACAAAGAATCAATGTTCTTGTTTTCCGAAGACACGGACAAAGCTCTCGAGAGAACCGTCGATATCGCCCACGCAAACATCTCGTAAGAGACCGCCTTATTCTCTTCCCCGAATATCCCCGCGTGGGCGTTCTTCACAAACGTCTTCCTCGTCACGACGCTTTCAAACGTCGGCGTGCCTCGCAACAGCGCGATTTGTGAAGCGTCCCATAACAAAGGCACGGACGGGTCCAGTTGACCCGTCAAAGGAGGACACGATGCGCGATACGAACTCGAATCGAGCAATAAATTCAACGCCATCGACGCGTGCACTTCAAATCCAGACGCCACTCTTTTCGCCGCCTCGACGAACCGCGGCGCTTTCGTCCGCGCCGAGTTTATGGCGAATGCGGACGATAACGGGTAATATAAATCCTTCTCCAACGTGAATATCTTTGCATTGATTTTAATTCCTTCACTACCACTCGCAACAAACACTCCCAGAGATTCTTCTTCCGTTTGTTCTTCTTCTTCTTCTTCTCTGCGGACGACGACGTTTGAAGAAGCCACGAACGAACTCTTCGCGTCGGACAAAAGCGCACGCAACGCTTCGCCTCTCCGACCTGAACCTACTAACGAGTTTCGAAACGAACAAGACATCATAAAGTCATGTCGACTAATTCGCGAAGCGCTCGTAATCGTAATCGCGCGTCCGATAACAAGTGTCCAATGTCGTCCGTTTTCAAGTGTTTGTGCGTCTCGAATTGCTCTCGAATTTCCCCGAACAATTCCTGTTTATGTTCTTTCCCAGATTTCGTTTGGGAGGCTATTCGTAAAGCTTTTCGGTACAAGGTTAAAACGTTCGCGCGGTTGATGAAGTGCTGGAGAGATTTCGTCGTCGTCTTCGTCGTTGACATTTTGTCGTACGGACAAAAGTGAGGGACGACACCAAAAACAAAAGACAGTTGTCTATTTTTCTGAAGCCCTAAACAAAAAATTGAATTTTATATAATATCCTAAACCCTAATTAATTGCCATCGCTTCGGCGATGGCATTTGTTAAACGGATAAAAATACAGAGAAGATTAGGTACGACATTCCTAAGTTCATTGCATCGCGCAGTCGATATTAATTCGATTACTCCTATAGCATGGCCCCTGCGCAAGGATGACACATGAATTTGATTGGAAAAGATCACCGTTTTTTTTTTGCAGCAGTTGTATTATTATTATTCCTTCAAGCTTTTCGTCAACTTGGTAATTTGAAAAACCACATGCGTATTCACACGAACGAGAAACCGTTTGAATGCCATGTGTGCGAGAAGAGGTATCGTCATACTAGTAGTTTAAAGTACCACATGCGTACTCAACATTAACTCTTTTAAAGTCCAAGTTTACATACACATACCAGTACAGCAGTACCTTATACTACAAACGCACCACTCTATCCTCCAACATCAAATGATTATTACTATGGCTAACGACTAACACCGTTCTTCCTTTACTCGCTCTTTTCAACGCCTCGATGACTATCTTTTCGCTCTCCGCGTCCAACGCCGACGTCGGTTCGTCCAACAAGAGAATCTTCGGATCCGCGAACAACGCTCGAGCGATGGCTACGCGTTGCTTTTGCCCGCCCGATAAAGTGCATCCTCGCTCACCAATCTTCTTGGAAAATAAATCCAACGCGATGTCGTCGTAAATCAACGCCGCTTTGGCCGCTTTGACGACGCGTTCGTATACCTCTCTCGGAATGTTGCTCTCGTTTCGTCCGTTTCCATCAAATACCACATCAAATTCATCCGAGCCATAGACGATGTTGTCGAAGATAGTCCCGGAAAACAACACCGGTTCTTGCGAAACGATCGATATGACGCGTTTACGCAACCATTCCGAGGATAAGGAGTCGATGTTTACACCGTCTAACGTTATCGCGCCTCGATTTACTTTGTAAAATTTTTGCAACAGGTGCAAACACGTCGTCTTGCCTCGTCCCGAAACGCCCTGTAATTTGACCACTTCGTTCGGTTTGACTTCAAACGATACCGAATTCAATACGTTCGTTGTTGTTGCAGAAGAAGAAGTGGAAGGATACGAAAACGTCACGTTTTGAAACTGAACGTGACCTTTGAACGAGTCCATTTTCATCAACTTTTTGTTCTTCTCCTTTCCTATTTCTTCTTCTTCTTCTTCTTCTTCTTCTTCTTCTCCTTCTTCTTCTAAACAATTAAAAACCTCCGTCGCGCTTCCGCTCGCTTTGAATAAACTCGTAAACGCGTTCAAAAGCTGCCCAAAATACTCTTGCAACTGAGATTGGTACAACATCGCGGCGACCAACTTTTCCGCGCCCATGTCCTCGTCTAAAGCTAATCTCCCACCCACGTATAATATCATCACCGGAACGAAACACGACGATATCAAGCTATAAAATATGGTAAAGTACCCTCCCGAAAATATCGCTTGCTCGACGCTTTCTTTATACCATCGACTCACCGCGAATCCATATCGGTCGTTCTCGTACGCCTCGTTCGCAAACGCTCGCACCGTTCTCACGTTCCCGATCGCCTCGTGCGCGACATCGTTCGCGCTCGCCAACGTTTCTTGCACTCGAGCGCTATTCCTCGCCATCCACTTCCCGTAAAAGTGATTCGCTATCGCCGACGCCGGCACCGCCGCCGTCGCCAACGCGCCCAGTCGGTAATCCAACCACACTAAATACGCCGACACCCCTAAAACTCGCACCACGCACTCCACGCAGTTTCGAAACACCCAAGACAAATCGCTCGCAATTTCCCCGCAATCCGACGAGAGCATCGACGCCACTCTCCCCGTCGTCCTCGAATCGAACCATTCGATTTTTTTCCTCAAGATTGAACGAAACACGTCTCGTCTTAACCGTCGCACTATTCTCGTTTGCGCAAAGGAAAACAGAAACACGTTCCAAAAGTCTAACAATCCGTTGATGACGCCGGCGCATAAAAAGTACCGGACGTTTTTCATAAATTTTTGCTGGTTTCCGTCGACGACGGCTCCTACAGTCATCGCCACGAAGTGTGGCATGGAAACGCTGAACGGTAAGCGGACGAGCAAGGACAGGATGCCGAACAGAATCCATCGGGAATCCGGTTTCGCCAATTGGAGAAGTTTTGCAAACGAAGCACGTTTGAGTACTTTCTCTCTCGCTTTTGTGCTTCTTCTTCTTCTTCTCGCGAGCAAGCGCGAGGTTGAGAGCTCCTCTCCTTCCTCTTCCTCTGAGTCGGAGTCGGAGGACGGTGACCTCTCGTCGTCGTCAGACGACATGTGTCTTTCAACTGTTGTGAGGGAAATTAATTGGAATTTCTTCAGTAAAGATATCAAAACAGAACGAACCCGTCGCGAGAGATGCCGAAACCGCGAAAATGGAAACCCCGCAAAAGAACGACGACGAGTGCAATTTTCTTCGCTCTGACGTTTTTAACGCGCGTTTTCACCGTCGAAATCAGCGCGAACGAGGATGCGCTCGATGGGATTGAGAATACGATCGATTTACTCGAAAAGCAGTTAAACGAGATGACCGGCGAGCAAACATCATCAAAGAAAGGAGTTCTTCTAGACGATGGCACGACGGCAAACGCACGAGGAGGGACGGAACTCATGTCAAAAGAACTACAAGATCGCGTCCCGAAAGTCTTACTCGACCGATGGCACGTGGTGAAGTCGCGCGTGCGAGATTTAAGCGAGGACAAGAGAAAGCCGAACGCTTTATGGTTTCACGATTTGCCGAACGACGTGGAAAGCGCGCACCTGAAACAGCAGTGGTCGAGGGAGAGGTTTGATTTGTTCGTATTCGTGAGCGAGTGGCAAAGAAAGGCGTACGAGTCGGTGTTCGGGGACGTGTTCAAGGAGAAGGCGGTGGTGCTGCGGAATGCGATCGAACCCTTCGCTCGATCGAGGAGAACGGAGAGCGACGGAACGACGATCCGGTTGATCTATCACACGACGCCGCATCGAGGACTCGGGTTGCTCGTGCGGGCGTTTGTGCGGGCGTACGAGGCGCGAAAAGGTAAACTACGTTTGGACGTTTACTCGAGCTTTTCAATTTACGGATGGGGTCATCGAGACGAGCCGTTTGAAGAACTGTTCGACGTCTGTCGCGAGCATCCCGGGTGCGAGTATCACGGCGCCGTGTCGAACGCAGAGGTGCGAGAAGCGCTCACGAAGGCGCACATCTTCGCGTATCCGTCAATCTGGCAGGAGACGTCGTGTATTGCCGCCATCGAGGCGCTGAGTGCGGGCGTGCACGTCGTTACCTCGAATCTTGGCGCGCTTCCAGAGACGCTCGGTACTTTCGCCACGATGTACCAATACGTCGAGGACGCGGAAGAACATCTCGCCGCTTTTGAGCGAGCACTGAGCGAGGCGATCGATAGTTACTGGTCGCGAGAGAAGGTCTCCATGCGGCGCACGCAACAGGTGTACGCGTCTCAAGTTTTCGGTTGGGGAAATGCTGGATTCGCCGGGCGCGCGGACGATTGGGTCAGAGTCCTCGGCTCGGCGCACGAGCTGTTCAACGGCAAGAGAACGCTCGAACGACGGGATTTCAACTCGGACTCGGAATTTGCCGACGCACTCTTCGTCGCAGGTCGAGTGAAAGAAAATCGTGGAGATGTCCATGGAGCGATGGCGAAGTATCGTCGGGCTCTCGAGCTCAACGAGCTCAACTCTTACGCGCTCGTTAGCCTAGGTGTCTTGGAAATGACATCGGGCGATAATACGGGCAATCGCGAGATGGCAAACCGCGGGGTCGAGTATCTCGAGTTCGCCATTGATAACGCCGAGCGTCTGAGTCCGCCTCTCAAGCCGGATTCTGCGGCGTATTACGGAGCCGCCGTGCGTAGCGGGTATTATCGGGAAATCCGTTATCAGCACGCTCGCGCTGTCAAGAGTTTCGATTTGGGACTGAACACGTCGCAAGCTGGAGATAGCGACTGCTGGGACGTGTATCGCGCCACCATGGTGCCACACTTCCCGCTGAGCCCAGAGGAAGAGAGAGAGACGATTCGAGGGTTCAACGCTATGGTCGATGCGCTTCTGGCCCGGGATGACCTCTTTTGTCAACGCGAAAACGCACTGGCCAACGCATTCTCCGTCGCGTATTACTACACCGAGTGCGATTACAAGGAAGAATACTCCAAATGGGTTCGGTTGAAGGCAACGTTGAACAAGAACTTGGAGTACTTTTCTCCGCGACTCGCGTACGAGCGCGACGACAGGTACTTAACGAGCCGGGAAAGCAAAGCGAGTTTGAAACGTCTCAAAAGCCGCAAGATTAAATTGGGGGTCGTCTCTTCTTTCTTCACGCCCGACTCGAGCATCTGGGGGAACTTCGGATACGTCGTCCGCGGCCTGCAACAAGACAAGCGCTTTGAAGTTGATTTTGTTTACTTCCCGCGAAACCCAATCACAAAGGAGGACAAGCTGTTGTCTCTGCATCCCGAGTCTAACATTTACCTGGAGGCACATCAAATGGGTCAATCGGTGTTGGATGCGAACCGAAAAAAGATTGAGGCGCGAAAGTTTGATGTTCTGCTCTATCTTGACCTGCACATGACGGGTGAGATGCACGATTACGCCATGGCAAAGCTCGCGCCCGTGCAGATCACAACGCACGGACATCCGGTGACATCGGGCATTCCTGAGCTCATCATGGATTACTTCCTATCTTGGGATCTCGCCGAACTTCCCGACAAGTTGCGGGCGCAGACTTTCTACACCGAGAAATTGCTGTTGATAAACAGTAACAAGCAAGCGTGGGAGTACTTTGTGCCGAGGACGAAGGATGAGGTTTCCGTAATCAAGGGTCACGCTCCGTTCTCGCATTTCACTCGAGAAAACATCGACTTCATCCCCGATGAAGGAATGAGAAAGCTCTCAGTCGAAAGCGCGACGTGGTACTTCTGCCCGCAAGCAGCGTTCAAGTATCACGTCACGTTTGATAGGATTCTGGGCGAAATACAGAAGCGCGATTCGAGCGCCGTCATCATCCTGATGCAGCTCACGTCTGACACCTTCGAAGATTTACACTTCAAGGTAATCAAGAGACTTTCGACGCACGGCGGAGTCGATCTCAGCCGCGTCGTGTTCGTTCCACGTATGCAGCACTATCAGCTGATGGCGATGTACAAGTTATCGGACGTCGTCCTCGACAGCGTGTATTTCGGAGGAGACACCACGACGCGCGAGGCCTTTGAGGTCGGATCACCGGTCGTCACGCTTCCCGGTAAGACGATCGGACAACGATGGACGCAAGCATACTACAAAGTCATGGGCATCCTCGATTACGTCGTCGACACGGCGGATGAATACGTTTCCGTGGCGACAAAGTTCGCCAACGCCGACGGCGAAACGAAGCTGCGAGCTCGCGAACGCATCAAGACCGCGTACCACGAAAAGCTCGTCGCCAACCCCGAGGCACCGAAACTATGGGGCGACGCGATATTTCGCGCCGCCACCGCGCCGACGAGATGGCATTGGCACGATCAGGTGGGAACGAACGCAAAAAAGCGAACGCGCGATGAATTTTAGCATCCGCGTCGTACGCAGACTCATCTCTCTTCCAAAAAAATTCTCTGCATGCAGCAAACTGGCAAGAAACATCCGCCATTATGAATAAATAATGCACTCTTCGTGTGCGGGTATTCAAGTAGTCGCCCGAAAAACGGCGACTACTGCTCCTACTCTTCGACGACAAACGCGAGTACGACAATTTTGCAACGCGTCGTCATCGTCGAACGGGGACAACGATGAGTGGCGAAAACTTCGTAAACGAGAACTCTCCGAAACGCACGAAAAGGCGAGGAAAATGATTCAGCGGGGAAGTCGATTGATGGACCGCTTAAAAAATCTCGAAATTGGCGCGAAACTGGCGATGAAACGGAACGACGAGACGCAGTTACGACAGATTGCGAGAGATAGGGTGGTGGTGAAAGACGGTTTGAAAGAGTTGGTGAGGAAAATTGAAGCGCAGAGAGAGTTTGCGGAAGCTTTGGAGAAGGTTTTGGATGATGAGTGTGATGGTAAAAGGACTGGGCGTGCTTCGTATTTACCGTACGAAACCGAGGAGGAAATCGAAGAGAAGTTTCGAAAGCTGGAGAGGCAACAGGAACGCTTAAAAGTAGATTGGCTGGAAAACTTATGATAATAGCAAGAAGCATAGATGATTTAGCAGTAGTGTGTTAGATTTTTAGTATTACTATTTATTGACGTTAGTAGTATTAGTATCGTCGTCGGCCCCGTTATTATTCTCGATTTCGATTTTGAAGGTTTGGTTTTGGAAGAGTAACCGGAGAGGTTGTTTGTTTCCCGGAGTTTTGTTATAATTTTTCGACGAGGATGGCGTCAGGTTTTCTTTGCCGCCGCCATTGCGTTCTGCTTTCTCTGAAATCGATTGGTTTTTGTGCTCTTTTCCTTCTTCTATCTCGTCTTCTTCTTTGTTGGATTCGGATACCGAGGAGGAGCGCAACGAAGACGCCGTGCCCGGTTGATATTCCAAGTCATCTTCCTCCTCCTCCTCCTCATTGCCGAAGAAATCGGGTTCCATGTGCTCCGTCCCATGGCTACTGCGCGGCGTTTCAGATTGCGGCAGGTGTTCTTGCTTCTCTCTTTTTTCTTCTTCTCCTTTTTCTTCCTCTTTATCTCTCTTCTTCTTCATCGCGCTATTCGCGTGCGAAAAAGTTTTGTCTGGACTCAAAGAAAGATTTACGCTCGAATCCAACGAACTCGCCATGGAATAGTTCGTTCTCTCGCACGCGCTGACAAACTTTTCAATCTTTTCCAAACTTGGCGAGCACTTCGTCCCGGCGAGCATTTCCCGCACGTATTCTTCCATCTTCTTCAAACTCTCGATTCTATTCACTTCCATTTGACTCGTCTCTTTGACCAACCTCTCGTATCGCTTCGCCACCCACCGCTCGGCAATCTTATGCAGACCAAACAACCACGGTCCTCGAAACGCCACTCGAAAACGCACTTCGCACACTTTCACGCATTTACTCGCATCCTCCGGGCACTCTTTAATCACCGCGAGTTCCTCGCACACGATCATCTTCCGTAAACTAATATTCCTCGTGTACGTGTACAATCGCTTCTCCTCCTCGCGCCACTCGCACATCTCCAACCCTTCCAGCGGCGCTTGTCTGTTCGCGACCGCATTAAACGGGAGCTTCGAAAACCACTTCGGCGCGTCGTTTCTGGACCAAAATTTCCTTTTCCTAAAGTGCCAGCCATTTTTCGTATCTTTCGAAGGCGCCACCGTCGGGACTATTTCGATTTTATACACCGTCTGGTCGTCCGGGGACACGCACGACGTCCTTTGCAAAAACGCGCGAATAACGTTCAGAGCGTTCGTGTTATACGTCACCTCGTGCGTGCGTTTGGTCCCACCAAGTTGTTGCGATTTCTTAAACAGTTCGCCGACGTAATTTCTCGGCGGTTTGATACGCGTCGTCTGAGTCGTCATCGCGTCTTCCGAGGAAGAAGAGCGTTCTTCCATCATCATCATCGTCGCAGTTTTCTATATAAGTTACCGTTGGAATGGAAAAATATTGACCACAAACGCGCGGTCTTTTTTTAACGACCAAAAATGGACCAAAAAGAACACGCCAACAAAGAAAACACACTCTATGATGAGGTGCAAAAAGAGACCACGAAAGCGCGACCACCGGTGGTGCTCTCTCTCTCTCTCTTTTTCTTCTGTCGTCGCGTGTGTTGTTGGAGAGACGAGAGAGAAATCGAGATTAAGTTTTTCTGGCAATGGATATATCTCTCGTCTCTCGTGGCATTTTTCCCCTTTTTGAAACCCTAAAAAATGGACAAAAAATGACACCTCACACAACACAAAGAAAACACACGTCAGTTGGGAAGGACGACACGAATTGCGAGAAAAAGCGAAATTACGATGAAAGAGAAACCACCGGTGCCGACGTTCTTCGAAGAAAAACCACCACCACCGAGAGGAGGAGGAGGAGGAGGAGGACAACAACAAGAACAACAAAATCGAGAAGTTCGTGAAAGTGGCCCGGAGGAAGAGGAGATGATGCCGCCGTTACCGGTGTACGTCGCACCGGAATGGTCCGGGCCGCCAGAAGGACAAACGTCGTTCAGTTTGGAAGTGTTAAAGAGCGGCCAAGTTGTGGATTTAATCGTTTTAACAACAACAACAACAACAACGTCGAAGGTGGATGATGATGATGTGGTTCCTAAGAGTCGCTCGTACGTCACGTTTGGGCGACATCCGCTGTGCGACGTTGTCATCGAGCACCCGTCGAGTTCGAGATTGCATTGCGTGTTGCAATTTAAGAAAAACACGAAGGAAATGTACCTGTTCGATCCGGGGTCGACGCACGGGGTTTTTGTGAATAAACGGAAATTGAAGAAAGGAATACACGCGCCAATATTTGTCGGCGATCAGATTAAGTTTGGGGAGAGCACGAGAGATTACATCGTGCAAGGAGACGAGGCTTTAATGCCCGAGTGCGGGTTGACGAACCGAGAGCTAGAGAAGGTGAAGGAGATTCAAAAGAGGCGAGAGATGGAACAGAGGAAAGACGAGGAGGAAAAGAAGATGGAAGAAGCCGCGGTGGCGTGGGGGATGGCCTCGGAAGAGTTTGAAAAGAAAAATATGGACGAAGACGACATCGATTGGAGAACGCACGACGTCGCGAAGTTTACGCAAAACATGCGCAAGGCGATTGAGAAAGTGAGGCAGAAGGAGATGAAAGCGGAGAACATGCGTTCGGAGATTGAACGCATCAAACGAAAGGAAAGTTCCCAAGAAGGTGGTCTCACGCACGGGCAAGTGCAACAAATGCACAAAAACGAAACCGCGCTTGAGTTGCTTCAAGAGCACATAGATGAAGCGGACGAGCGGTTGAACGAGTCGTTGAGGGAAGTTTTAGGATTAGCGAGTAGAAATAAGACGAAGGAGAAGAGAAAGAAGAGGAAAGCGATAGATTCCGAGGACGAGGAGGAAGACGGGTTTTACGATCGCACGGAAAAGCGCGCGAGTAAGAAGGAAGAAGAGAAGAACAACAAGAAGAAAAAGAAGAATGCAAAAGCAAAAATCTTTGTCGAAACGGAAACCGCGGCGTCGCTGTGGGAGAAGAAACTAAACGCCGAGTCGACGCTAAAATCGTTGCAAACGTCTTTGGAAAAAGCGAGAAAAGATCAAGAGAGTGCCAGAATCGAAAGAGAACGCTTAGATGCCACAGAAGATGCAGATGCGATGGATATTTTCACCTCGGACGCTCGAAAAGAGGCGTGCGCAGATACCATCCAACGCTTGCTAAAATCCATCGACGAGAAGGAAGAAGAGTTGGAACGTCACGCGTCTTTGTTGGAGATTGCGGACCCGCACGAGGAGTTCAAGCCTGGCACGAGTAAAGGCGATGCGCTCAAAGCCGTCGTCGAGAAGGAGAAGAAAGAGAAAGAGGAAGCGGAAAGAAAGCGCAAGCAAGAGTTGATTGAGAAAATGAAAGCAGAAAAAGAGAAACAAATGAAAGAGCACGAAGAGCGACTGAAAGTACAAAAGTGGGAAAAAGAAGGCCAACTGTTGGAAAAGAAGACGTTCACGGGAGGTGCTGATGGTATCGGCGGTGCAAATGGCGGCTCGGGGCAAGACAATGCAAAGGCGGAAAAGAAGAGAAAAATTATCGAGCGCGTGGAAGACGAGGCGCCCGTGGTGGTTGACGAAGAGGAAAAGACGCGCAAAAAGGAAACAAGCGTGAAATCGTTATCGCCACCACCACCACCACCAGCGACAATCGTATCAGAACCGAAAAGAGACGCAATCAAACTCGACGATCCGGGAGATGGTTTCTTGTCGCCGGCTCAAGTCAAAGCCTTGGCGGATAAACAAGGCGGCTTTGGTCTCCAAATCCGCAAAAAACCAACCGTCGCCAAAAATCCCTCGTCAAATCCGCGAACGACGACGACAACCACATCTCACCTCGGTAACGTCAAAACCGACGAACAAATCCGTTCTGAAGCTGAACGCAAAGTCGAATTAGAGATGCGTAAAATCTTGAGCGGCGGTTTCGGTCAAGATGAACGCGACGAAGACAAAGAAGTAAACGCAAAAGAAAAAGAAGAAGATGACAACTGGGTCGCCCCTATCGATCAAAGAGGTGACGGTAAGACGCGCTTGAACGAAAAATTAGGATACTAGCACGCGTAGATTGAAAGAACGCCATAATACACAGCACGCGCGATGTTTTCTCCCCCATGTGCACAAAATTTCCCCTCAAAAAAA
>Ga0181556_1000277_pt1 | contig 55754 bp, 57 predicted proteins | sample 011ome_14_FD_148651 | JGI IMG/M metagenome (GOLD analysis project Ga0181556, IMG submission 148651) | Coastal salt marsh microbial communities from the Groves Creek Marsh, Skidaway Island, Georgia - 011505AT metaG (spades assembly) | ecosystem: Environmental > Aquatic > Marine > Intertidal zone...
GCGGACAAACCCAACTTCGATGGCTCGCATCTCGTTCACCATCTTGTTGAGGGCCGCACCACCCGCACCACCCAATGGCTCGCGGTTCGCGGCGAATCGACGCATGACACCAGCGAAGTAACGCTTGAGCATAGCGAGCAGGCTGGGATTCTTCTTCCAGAAGCGGACATCCTCTTCGGTGGTAAATCCTTTAGTGACTTTCTGGAGGTGCATCCGAAGCTTCTCTTCAGCGAGCTGCCTTTTAGTTGCTAAGACAACGTCGGCATCTTCAGAAGCCAACTCAGCCCTCAATGCTGCTGCGACAGAATCAGGGCTGTTCTGAGTATACTCAGTAATGATCTTCTGGTAGTCGCCGTCACTCAAAGACTCGACGTAGTTATCTACTTCCTCTTGAGTCAGGGCGTTGAAGCCAGCGATGTGTGCGATTTCTTCATTAACTGAAACCCCAATGATGTTCTTAGCGGAGAGGCTGTCAAAGTCACGGCTTGCCAAGATGTTGGCAAGAACTCCACGATTGATGAAGATCGCTGACTCGTCCTTGCTGGCGTAGGCCAGACTCCCACCTGTATCTATTTCCGCTACCTTAATTTGAATCGAAGGCGGCAACAAAGACCTAATCAAGTTAATGCCTTGGCTCACCAGACCCTTTTGATCTTCTGGAACTCCCTCTAGAATGTTTGGATCTACCGTTGCTTCCATTGAAGGCGCAGAGAAGAGGATACTGCTTTTCGTCTCATCGAACCGCTGGCTCAGTGGGATGACGTTGCCGTTTGCGTCGCGAGTGACAGGTTCGGCGGATTTGATCTGGTTAGGGTTAGCCACTACAACTTCTTTGAAGTCCCTCTCACCGTATGATTTGCTATGATCCACAACTATCGCAGACACAACTCGGTCAAGTAGGAAGTTTGCATCATTGCGTGTGTTTTGTGATTTGAATCCCGCCCCAACGCCTGTGCCAACATCTTCCAAATCTCGCTGGATGGTTCCTCCTCTAACCTCCTCCAATGATTCCGGTCTTTTACCCCCAACTGATTTGTAGGCGGTATTCACAGCATCTTGATAAGCTAACCATTTCTTGAACTGATCCTCCAATCCGTTCTCTCTGATGTATTTATTGATCCCGTCCGTCCCATCAAGAAATATGGGGTTATCTCCGAGGTCGATAGCCAAGTCATCCACGCGACTTTCCAATGATTTATCGTCGCGTTCTGGGCCAACAAGAGGGCCAGCAAACTGTCTTACATCCTCTTTTTTCCCATCTAAGATAGCGTAAAAACCAGACCCGAGTAATCCTCTCTCACTAGGCATAAGGGGGACACCGTCACGGTAAACCCCTGCTCTCACGCCTTTTGCTTTGTAGTTTGAATTCTGTATCGCGGCATCCACCATCCGCTGTGCTGCCTCCATGTCGCCGGACTCGACGGCAGCAAGGTATTCAGCATCTTGGGCGGTAGTGGGAGAAGAGGAGATGGGCGCACTGAACAACACCTTATCCGCAGCCGAAGATCCAAGTGCTTTAGCGTCTGGTGCTGTCTGCTTACGACCGCGCTTACCGAGATCGAGGATGTCCCTGAAAGCGGAAACATATGAACGCTTCTCAGATGGACTCACCTTCGGGAAGATCGTCACAATGGAATCAATAATACTGTCGAACGAGTTAGGCCCAACAGTCTTCTTGATGTAGTTCTGGAACTCATCCACCAAGAAGAACTTGGCAATGAATTCATCTAGGTTCTCCACACCATCCGCCACAACGGAGTTAGGGACTTCTCCAGACGTTACCTCAGCATCGTAGTTAGCCGCGATACCATTAAAGATCTTTTCAAGATTCTTACGCGCTGCTGCTTTGTTCTTGTTTGCCGCAAGGGCAGCTTCGGTTGCTGCGACCGTATCTGAAGTAAAGGCATGAATATATTCTTCCAGTAAGGTATTGACCAAACCACGTCCACTACCGGAAGTGCGGTTGATGAATACAATATGGTTTCCGTTGATCGACTTAATGTATTTACCAGCGATATCGATATTACCCTCTCCGATTACGAAGCGGACATTGTTCTCGATGAAGTTGGTATCTTCCAGAAGGAGCTTGGCTGCAAGCTGCTCATTCTTGTTGCCCATACCTTTGGCAATGTTCTTGAGGGCCTTAACAACACTCTGAGCATCACCGCTCTTGAGTCCCAGCTTGGTTATGGTCGCGTTGTTGCGGGCAGTGATTTCTACCCTCATCTGCTCAGTTATCTGCGATCTCGACAGTCTAGTGCGTAAAGCTCCGTCGATAGCCAGCATCGTGTTGCGTGCTTGCTCGACCGTCAGAAGCTCACCAGTGAAGTCAGCAAACAAGGATTGGAACTCCCCCACTGCGGACTTGTTAGCGATCCCCAAACCATCAGGTCGAGTTGTGAAACGAGTCGCGATGAGGGCATCCCTAAGATCGATACCCCTAAACAGGGAGCCGGATTCAAGGCTGGTTACGAACTCACTAACTGAATTACGGATACGACCATTACTGGTCACGACCCAAGACGAAAGGAACCCGAACAAATCTTTCGGGCTAAGGCTACGGACAACCTCTTGCATCTGAGGAGACCCATCGAAGACATTGTTGGTGACGAAGTCTTCCACAGAAACACGCAGCTTCTGGTCAGAGTTGATCGCGTCGAGGGCATTGTCGATGGACGAGACCATCATTGCCGCGACATCTTCAGGAGATGCAGCACCACCGTCTGGCTTCCGCCCAAAGTTTTCAATGAAGTCACTACGCTTTCTCGCAATCTTAGTGATGTCCTTCTTATCCAGTGGGAAGGTAAGTGTCGCGTCGGTGTTGTGGCGACGGTCCATTGCTTCTTTCTGAACCGCAAAGTTTCTTGTCGAGTTGGATAACACCGAAGCAAACGAAGGGGGAGTGTTGCCGGAGAGGTCAGGGTTGTTGACTGCATACTGGTCAACGAAGGTCTCGATGATAGCATCGTTACTAAGATCACCTGCCTTATCGATTGATACCAAAGGAAGAACTCTCTTGGCTGCGGCTTCTTTCTTCAGGTTGACCCGACTAAGGAACTTACCTACCTTGTCTGTCGGATCTTGCTGGAGAGCGTCCCGTAGTTCAAACATACGGGCATTGAAGACAAACTGCTCACGGGCATCGATGAATGCCTGTAGTTGGGCCTCAGTGTCTTCAGCGTTTGAGAGAGGCTCCATACGTGAATGAGCCTCGATGTTTCTTTCGTCGCCTGTCTTCTGCAACTCATCCAAGAAAGAGTTCAAAGAGACCTTAATCTGGGCAACAGTGGTGAAGTCACCTTCTTGATCGGCTCCATTGGTGGTGTCGAAACGCCCGACACCAGCAGGAAGCTCCACACTCTTAAATGGGACTGCTGCGAGACGGCTGGCCTTTACGTTGTTAAAGTATAACTCTCGGTTCGCTTCAGCTCCGGTAACCTTGGATTCGAGAATGTTGCCGTCGGGAGACAGAGCAACAACATCAATCACGTTGTTATCGGGGTCCACAATGATCGACGGGTTGAGGCCGGACATCGCGAAATTATTTGGGACCGATACGGGAACATTTGATCGAAGCATTTCAGCAACCACGACCGGATCGTTGTCGAACACACCCGCGCCGTTCTCATCAATGAAACCTGCTACGGTATCTTTTTTACCAGTAACGGGATTGAAACGCTTCCGGTTGGAAGGACTTTGGAAAACAGATCCTCCGTAAGGTTCCTTAACTTTTACGGTTGGATAAATGGTGTAAGTCGAAGAGGCGACATAGTCAGAGAAGGTTGCCGCGTCAGCATCGCTATAAATTGGGAGACCAAAATCCTCTTTATAGGTGATCTCTTGAGGATATCCCATGCTAGCAAGATCAATCGCTTTACGCTGAATGATCGGTAGGTTCTCTGAGGTAGTGGGAGCAGATTCAAATTGGATCTTATCTCTGGATACCCTCCGAGCATAGCTCTTGGATTCAGGGACCTCACCCACGATCCCCGCCATATTCTTCTTACGGGTAAACCGCTCAACCTGATACTTGATTTCTTCTGGAGACGCCCCTTCAAGTTCCTTCAAGAGGTCTTGAACTTTAGCAGGCCCTTCATCAGCAGGGGTTCCCTCCTCAACCTCTATAGAATTGAGGGTATCAGTGAACCCAATAATATCGTTATCTTTCTCCGCGATTAAGGTATTGAGTTCGCCAAGGCGGTTTACTTGAGCCTCGTCAGGTTCTTCGATTGATTCAAGTTGCTCCAACTCTTGTTGGAACGCCGTGCGTTCCTGTTGGGCGAGATCCAGAGAGTTCTGAACTTCAGTTCTCTTATCAGGAGTTTCTGGTTCTGGCTCTGGCTCTGCCTCGACTACGGGTGCAGCTACAGGCATGGTCCTCTTACTCTGGTCGATAACATTTTTTACTACTTCAGCCGAAATGGGGCTTCCACTTTCTTGGAGGTTGGCGGCTACATCTTCGTAGTATTCCTCCCGAAGTCTGGCCGCTTGCTCGACTCGATCCATTGGCGTCACACCAACACGGCTAGCTCCAGCTTGGACTGCGGGGACACCAGCACCCAAGACCCCACCGACCATGCCAGCATGGACGACTTGCTTCCAACGATCAATAAGAGGGGTAGTCTGATCAAGGGCCACGTCCTCGATGTATGAGTTCACCAACTGATCAATGCCCTCCTCCAGACCTTCATCAATCGCCCCTTTCGCAATCTTACCACTGGTTCTAAGGAACTGGTTACTATGCTTGGCGAGGGAATTTTTAAGGGCTTTACCCATCGCGCTCTTCAGGGCGTCGTTGGTAATCCCTCCGGTGTTGGCTAAAGCTCCTAAAACATTTTTCGCTTCTCTGAAGGTCATCCCCTTTAACAAGGCGTCTTCCACACCACCGCGACCTATCGTGCTGAAGGCTGACGTAATAAGACCCGTAGCAACACCAGCGGTCATTGCGAAGCCCATCGCTCTGTCATGAAGCTCGTCATCACTCATGTCAGGGTTGCTAGCCTTGAGCTGGTTATACATACTGCCGTAACTCATGGCGGAAGATCGAGAGGCAGCAGGAACGAATGTTCCAACGGCAAGTCCCATCTTCTGAGCCACTGCGTTGTTATATGCTTTGATGGCTTCTTTAACGGCACCTCCCTCGGCGGATTCACGGATCAGGTTACGGGCTAAAGCAGTCTTGGCAACGGCCTCCATAGTGTCATCACCAGCTCTAAGGACATTGCTGGTAATCGCTTTAACAAAGCCAGCCTTCGTTAGTCTGGCACCTGACCTCGCCGTAAGGTAAGCAGCCCCACCCACTCCGGCAGTCGCTGTAGAAAGCAGGAAGGTCGCTCCAATATCTACAATCATGGGGGCGATGGCCTCCATGACATCTTGTCCTACGCCAAAATCTGCGCCAAACATCTGGGCAATCTGCCTGCGGTTGGCCTGATCTTTCGCGATGTCTTGTAGACCTTCCTTACCCCAATCAACTCCTAAAGCAGCCGGAGCAAGGTAGACAAGGCTGGCGATAGAATCCCATACAGAAGCAGCAATCCCGCTCGTCCTCGCACCCAATTCACTGAATACTTCTTTGTCCGCAGTGAATTCTGTTAAGATGTCCGCGTCTTTCTTGCCAGCCTGACGACCCAGAAGAAGGGCTTCGGACCATTCGTCAGAATAGCTGGACTCGTCAAGAACCTTGCTGTAGTTCTCGAACTGATCTTCGAGGACCATCTCACGAGAATTTATAAAGAGCTTCTTGGTTTGGTCAGACAGTTCAGGGTGGGAAGCTATGGACTTCGCAAAAAGTTCATCGTTTACAAACACAGCAGGGTTAATCTGTGCGCCTAACTTAGTTGAGATAATGTTCTCACTAATCTCTTTGCCTTCCGAACGAAGGGTGAAGACACCTTTGCTGAAACCGTTCTGAACAACGAGTGCTTCATAGGCATCACGCACATCACTCGGCTTGTAGTTAGCACCACTCTCGTTAAGCTGATCCGTAATGTATTCGACAGCATCGTCGATATTACGCATGCTGGCATACCTCACGTTCTCCCTCCGCTCATCCATAGCATCATCCGCTACACCAATAGCACCCAAGAACTCAGAAACGGTGCTGCCGACAGCACGAGAAACCGACTCAGCAGTAGTGTCCTTCTCACGAGCCATCTGCAAAGAATGACCATCCACAAACTCGGAAACAAAGTCATCACTCTTAGCAAGCTCGACGATACCTTTGGAGATCTCCATCAGTTCCTTCGTCTTGTATACAGTGACTCCGGTATCGGGGATCACCTGAAGGTTATTCTGGATAATGGCTATGTCTTCAGGGTTAAAGGATACACCGCCAAGCTGGGAGGACTTAACAGCTTTAAGCAAAGGCATTTCAGAAGCAAAGTCGCTGACTAACAACTCGCGTCCTCCTTTTCCGTCTTGAACGAAAGCAAACGGTAGCTGGTTCGCTTTGACAAGTTCCTCCTTCGTCTGGTCCAAGCGGAGGCCAACTACTACTTCAGCCTGCTCGCGCATTGCATCTACCTTCAGGCGGAACTCTTCTGCGGCATCAGGCTGCTCTGAGAGAACTTCCAAACCAGATTGGTAATCCAAAAGAACCTGACGGTCAGGGTCGTTTACACCCAGAGAAGAAAATACAACATTAAGTTTAGTATCGAAGTCAACGTCTTTAGGAGCGAGAGCCTGCTCGACAGACTCCTCGGTCATACCCTCAACTAAGCTAAGTCCTTGGCGCAGACCAACTTGAATGTCCTGTTCCGCACGAGCATCGTAGGCATCTCCTAGCTCATTACGCACGAAATCCGCATAGTTCAAAAAACTCTGCGGGTCATCGCTTGGGGCTACATTTTCTTCAGACCACTCAGCGAACGGCTTAATTGTCTTCGGGGCTTCAGAATCAGTAAAGATTCTCTTCTCGGATTCGGTGAGGTTCAGATCAGACATAGCTGAAAAGGTTTGGTCTGTAATTAGTAATGTAGTTTAAGTGATCAAGGTTGCTTAGGTGTAAACAAACTAGAAATAATTGGAGGGCCTTCAGGCTTTTTATAAGCAGACTGCATGATGGCTCTGGTCTGCCTCAAGACTGCCCTGTAGAGATCTGCGTCAGAGAAGGACTCTTTACTGAGGGCAGAAGGATTCTTATCTAAAAAGAACTGCTTTTCAGGTGACGAATAGTCATAGTAGAGACGCTCCAACTGAAATCTTGGTGCGGCTTCAAAGGTAATGTCTTGCGTAGCCTTTGTAGCGATGGCTTCGAGTTTAGTTAAATCGACTTTTTCCCCCACTCCCTCTAAAAGACCAGCCTCAATCTGTTCACCGATATCGACGGGAGACATTTTAATGACGTTGCCATAGTCGTCTTCAGCTCGTTTAATTAGGGCCGTAGTTCTTTGCTCCTCTTGCACCCTAGATAAATCGGCTTGGGCTTTCTGAACTTTATCGAGACCTTTTTTCTGAACAGCTTCAGAGATGTCAATCGCGATCTGCTCACGAGGAGTCACGGTGCCGTCTCTCTCAGCTTGCGTCCTAACAGTATCAACGGGAACACCACTCACGGCAGCTTGATACAACATACCGGAAACTTCTTCCTGCTGCTTATACTGATTACTTAGTGAGTTGCTAGCTGACTTAAACAGATTGTTAATCAAAGGCGAGAACTGAGCAGTAGTCTGATACTGCATCTGTAGTTTGGCGAGATCCTTCTGCTGATCAAAGATATTCTGATCTTTTCGATCTATGATAGTATTGAGTTGATCCACGACTTCTGGAATACGCTCCATAGCCTCATTCTCCATACGGGCTGTTTTTCTAGCTTGGCGTAGACTAAACTTCTGTTGTTTGTAAGCGAGATCCTGCTGCCGCATACGCATTTGATGCTCCTGCATCTTCATGGTCTGCTCGCGCATAGGCATCAGGACTTCCTGACGATATTTCATCGCTTGATCAAAACCACGTTCGCCAACGAGCATCGGGAAATACTGCTGGCGGAGAGGCGCGATGTCTTGGTTGAAGTCGATGGCCATACTTATTTATTCTTTACGTTAGCGTAAACGCCTTAGCTGTTGCATATCACGAAGACGAGCATCAGACTCTGCCGCACGTCTCATTGTCTCACTAAATACCTTATCTTGCAGTATCGCTTCTTCTCCGGCTGCAATTTCTGCATCCCTACGTCCTTTTTCAAGTGCAGGCGTGTCAATCGAAGCCTCACCGACTCGCGCCTCCGCAGCCTTCGCACGAAGACCACTCGCTAAAGCCGTGTCTCCTTTTCTCTTCGCTCTCCTCGCCTCTCTCTCATAAGCAGAGCTTTTTCTTCCAGAGAGGGGGCGGGACTTGAAAAGGTTTTGGGAATAAGACCCTGTTACGTAGTCCTCACTTTGCATCGCTTTTTGCATACTTAATGGTTCCGTTCCGAACTCTCTTTCATACAAAACCTTTTGAGTTGCTCTAGTCGCTGCCTCGGGTGACGGAGCGGGTTGATCAAACAAACCAGTCCCAGACTTCTGTCTCTTAAAAGAGAACGGGGAACCCCTTTCACGGATTCGGTTTTTCTCCATGAACGACTCGAACTGCTCTCCAGTAACACCAGCTTTCTCAGCTTTCTGTCGGGCCTCTTTGAGTAAGTCGCTAGTCAAAGCACCCCGCTTCGACAAGTCTTTAAGGTCGGAGGCGATGCCTCGACGATCTGCTTGCTCTTGAGAATCCATCTGTGCAAAAGCTGCATCTAACGCAATATCAGCTTTGTCCGGCGAAAGACCTTCGCGCTTTTCACGGATAGCGGGTGCAGGGCTTACCTTGCCTTCGAGTGATCCAGCGTCTATACTAGCCTGAGAATTCGGGTCATCACTCTCTTCTACTTTAGTAGTTTCAGCGGGTTTGGCGCGCGTCTTGCGGGCCTTTTTGATTAAGTCTTTTCTTATTTGACCTTCTGCCATGGTTACCAGAGATGTTTGCAAGCCCAATAACGGGCCGTTGTTTTGTCCTTTGCTGTTTTGCAGTTGTGTCTGGCCCTGAAATTAGCCCGACGCTTTGGATTCTTGTGTTTCGTGAAATCGCTGTAATCACGATGCCCATACGAAACCTTCTTGATCTTGTCGCCCTCTTTCCCTAAGACCACGAACTTCTTCTTCGAGCCTTTGGGCGCACGCTTGGGTTTATTGAAACCCGCAAAAGTCTCGCCGTGGTATTGGATACGGCCAGACGGGAGCCTTTTGAAACGCTTATTCGCCACGGCGTAAAATTACCAGAATACGTTGCAACTGTCAACGGAGGGCTTTCGTCTTTAGTATCTTATAGTTTTCCCGACCCCCACTCCGAAAACTTTCTCTCTAATATATTAGTATCTAATAGTAACTATAAGATACTAAAGGTAGTGGGGAAAAGTTTTTGAACCCCACCCCCTGAAAACTATTAGATACTAAAGACCTTCAGGAGAGTAGCGAAGCGTCAGGATTGTTGAGCGCACCACTGAGGCTCTTAATTGTAACCTGTTTCCTGAATCCTGTACCACTTTCCTCTTTTGGTGGATCCACTGCAACCAGACCCATTCGCTGTCTGGCACAGTCGAGAGCCAGAAACGCAGCGTCAGCCAAGTCAGGTGATCGACCGAACCGACTCTTGAACTCCTGCTTTGATTCGATCTTCACCTTCAGGGATCCGGTTTTCACCATATCGTAGTTTCGGGCGCACATCTCTTGAGCGAGGTCTGACGAGATCCCGTAGATTTGTTTTGTCCGAATCAACTCTTTGCCGACGAACCACAGCTCGCTGACACGGTTCGTGTAAAGCTCCTCTCCAGTCAGTTGGCTGTTCATGCTAACACGCTTGTCTGAGGGCTTGCCACCAAAGGTCACCCGCATGAAGGATGACTCCCATTCGCCAGCCAGCACGTCACAGAACGGCGCACCTGCTCCGGTGGAGTCGAGTGCTACGTTATCTGCGGTGATTCCGCGCCTCTTGCAGTGGTCGATAATCTGGTGAACAATCTGGTAGGTTCGTGGAACCGCCTTGTTCGTCGCGTCATCGTTCAGGTGAATCGCCTCGCCAAGCTTACAGACATACTGACCGTTACGGGCGTAGCCTACCTCAGCGGTGAACATAATCGTCCTGTCACCTCCGTTGGTGAAGGCCGGATCGACGCCAGCCACCATAGTCGGCTTCTCGGCCCAATCGACTTCCCCCATTGACCCGCTCTTCGCCAGCTCCGCTTCTGAGTAGATTCCGGTGGTCTCGTCACTGTCGAAGAACACAGCGCGAACCATTCGCATGTAACCTCTGGACTCCGCCCCCAAAAGCATCCGGTCCTCCTCCAGCTTGGCGGCGGTCGGGAGCCACGGATACTTCTCTTCGCCTAAAAGGATATTGGGACTCCGCTCGCCGTCGAGTCTGAGGTAATGCCCCTTCCACTTCGTCGGCCATTCGTCTGCGGTCTGCGGGTCGATGGAATCCCACCCGTTTTTCGGCTCCGACCAGACTCCGAAAGCGTCGAATCGACTATTCGGGTTGGACATCCCGATCATCTGGAAGGATGGGTTCTTCGACAAGTTCGTAAGTCCGGCATTTAGAATAGCTTCAGAAAGTTCTGAAAGTTCATCACCAATCAGAATAACGCGCTTCTGCTTGATACCAATGAACTTACCGATAGCCTCGCGTGTCTTGGATTTCTCTGCCGCGATAAGTGATAAGCCAGCTCTTTCGATAAGCGTGTCGTTCTCATCGACATACGCTGCGTTTCCGATTGAATCCCGAATCTTGATTGGCGCACCATCGATCACTGAGAGGAGTGACATGACTGAACCCCAAATCCTTTTTCGTGCTTCCCGTAGCGTCGTAGAGGTCATCAGGACCAATGTGTCGCGTGGTTGGCAGAGCCACTGGACAATGCCCCATGCGGCCATTGTGTGGGATTTACCGGACGAAGCAGAACCACCAATCGCCAGATACTTGTGTTTAATCGCAGCCCGAACCATCTGTTCGGCCCAAGGATGCCGGACCATCATTGGTTCCGGTAGGTCTTCGCGGTTCCAGAGTTCGTCGCAGATCCGCCAGAAGTAAAACTCTTTCGCCTTACCGTTTGGGTGGTGGGCGAATCCGTATAGCAGAGCAGTGAGGAGACTGGTCGGTTGGATCATCAACCCGCCGACATCCATTTTCTTGGTGGTTGGGTCGATACGCGGCTCTAGAACGCGCTTGCGCTTGTCTGCTTCTGTAGGCATAATTTAATAAATGTCTGAAAAACCCATTAGAGAAGTCGAGGCCGAAGCCTTACGACTTAGCAAAGAAGGTTACAGTAATTCTGCTATCGGTCAACACATTGGAGTCCACCGCAACACTGTCCGTAACTGGCTGAGGAAGCATGGCGTTGCCCCGAAGATGAATGGGGACACAGCAGACGGGCGGGTTCTCGACAACCTGATTCACAATACCAAGATAAAAGAAGAACACCAAAAGCCTGATGCCGACACAGACCAGCTCAAAGAAGATATCGACGACCACTTTAACGACACTATATCTTCTGCAATCGTTGAAGAAAGATTCAGGGCCTCGAAACAAGAAGACCTCGACCTCAACGAGATCGCAGAAGCCCAGAGTTCCCCCGCTGACAAATACCAGCACTACATAGCAGCAGCCGGAATTAAGTTGCTGAGGGACTCAATGAAAACGCTGCGTGGTCCGAAGACGATCCGCGAGATGTCAGAACTCGACCAGCTCATTCGACGTAACTTAGGGCTAAACGCCAAGACTGGTGGTGGCAATAGTAAGATGCAAATCGACATCTCGATCCTGAATAACTCCAAAGCCGACAAAGGTGGGGGTGCGATCAGGCAGAAAAAAACGATTGACGGAGATACCGGAAAAGAGATTTAATCAACCGCTCAAGATGTTTACGAACCGACAGCCAGAAATGAACCCTCAATTCATCACGCGAGTGGATGACGGTGCAGACTTCCGTTTTCCGGTCGATAAGGCTGACGGCCTTTGGTATCGAGTGATCCCAGAAACCGCCAAAGAAGTTTTTTACTTGCAGGCGTTGCCAAAAGGGATCAGAGTTCTTGTCCCTGCTGAGGGCGATGGCCTTCTGGTTAGGGGAGACTCAATACCAACGAAATAATAATGAATACAGAATTAGATTGGCAGAAGTTAGATATTATAAGACTGTTTCTCTTGAACCAAGAAGAAGAGTTCAGTAACCACATCGAAGAATTTGGATACGATTCTCCCGAAGCCGAACAACTGCAAGAGGAGATACTCCAGATCCTGTGGGATAAGATGGAAGAAGTATTATGAAACCCGAAACCCTATTCCGTTTACACGAAGAGACGTGTAAGAAAACGCTCGAAATTATGCGGGCGAAGAACAGCGATTACTGCGGCGGCGAAAACACCGTCGATGCACTCGCGAACTTCAAGACCGCTCAATCTTTAGGTCTTCATCCGGTCACCGGATTACTGTTGCGGATGCAGGATAAGCTCATGCGGATTAAGTCATTCGTCAACGACGGCGAGTTGAAGGTTGCTGGCGAGTCCGTCAATGATGCCTGTGAGGATCTCGTCAACTATGCGATTCTTGCGAAAGCCCTCTTCCTTGAAGAACGAGAAGATCTTTGCGAACACTGCGGAGGTGACGTAGAGATTGAAGATAAATGCCAAAACATTCTCTGCCCGAGGTTAGGGTCTGAGTAGTTATATAGGGAATAGAGTCGGAGGAGATCTCCGGACGATGGCTTCTGTTTCTCCATTCATTGAACACCCTATATGACAGATCTAATCATCGGAATTGACAACGGACTCGATGGCGGACTTTGTGCAATATCTACATTTGACGGTGTTGTTATTGCGAAGACTCGCATGCCGACCATCCAGCTATCCAAGAAAAAGGAGGTGGATATCCGTAAGGTCAATCAGTGGATATTAGATCTACACTCCTCCTTTGAATTAGCGATTGAAGAACCGCTCGCACACGCAAAAAGCAGCCAAGCCGTCCGGTCGATGGCGATCTCATTTGGCAAACTTTTAGGTATGGCTGAAAGCCACCGTTATCTGGTCAAGCGTGTAAGCGTCCATAAGTGGCAGAAGCATATGCTTGGCCGGATTCCCAAAGGAAAGACCAAAGAAGCCGCCCTAGAACTGGCGGAACAACTCGCGCCTGAAGAGAACTGGCTCGCGAACAAACGGTGCCGGAAGCCCCATGACGGCATGATCGATGCCTACCTAATTGCCACCTACATCTGGTCTGGAAAAAAAAGTTGAGAATTTTCTGGACGGATTATTGATCGTCATTTATTTGTCTGTGCATAGACAATAAATGAAGACACTATACGAAAAGCAACAAGAAGCCTTCGACTTCTTTATCGCTAAACAAAGAGCTGGCTCGAACACCCTAGACACGAGCCACGTCGGAACTGGTAAGACCATCGTCGCTTGCCACCTTGCGAAAGTATTAAACAGGCCAGTTGCGGTTATTTGTCCGAAAGCGGTGATCCCATCATGGCAACGCGAACTCGCCGAGTGCGGCATCGAACCGTTGTTCGTCCTGAACTACGAGAAGATCAGGACTGGCCGGACAGACTTTATGTCTAAGCGCGGCAAGAAGATCATGAGGTGGGACTTGCCGGAAAACACACTTATGCTCGTGGATGAGGTCCACAAATGCAAAGGGCCATATACCCAGAATGCTCAACTGCTGGTTTCGCTCGTAGCTCAAGGCTACTCCGTCCACGCAATGTCCGCGACTGCCGCCGAAGACCCGACAGAGATGCGGCCAATCGGGTTCGCGTTGGGTCTTCACAACCTGAACAAGTCTGAAGACGGCCTCAAGAGTTGGTATGGCTGGATGATGCAGTATGGTTGTAGCCAGAATGAATGGGGCGCGTGGGAGATACTCCGTAAGTCAAAGCTCAGTGACCTCAATAAGGTCATGTATAGCAAGAACGTCAAACGCCTGACGGTCGATGACTTCCCTGATTCCTTTAAAGCGAATCGTGTATTCGTGGAGCCTGTAGCCTTTACCTCTGCGTCAAAAATCGCGAAGGCGTATGAGAAACTCGGCATCACGCCGGAGATCATCGAGGATTACCTACTCACCGGATCGGTGGACGACAGCGAGTGGGTCCTTGTAAATCTGCTACGTGCAAGACAGCTCGCTGAATCGCTGAAAGCGAAAGACATGGCGGACATGGCTAAGGACTATATCGAACAAGGCAACAGCGTCGTCATGTTCGTGAACTTCTCCGATACCGCTGAGGTCTTATCGGGTCTGCTCGATTGCCCTGCTATTGTCGGTGGACAGACGGCAGAGGAGCGTCAGCAGATCATTGACGATTTTCAGGCAGACAAGCAGAACGTCATTGTCGTCAACATCGCGGCTGGCGGAACCGGAATCTCGCTGCATGACATCAACGGTAACCGCCAACGGATCTCGTTGATCTCACCGACCTTTAACGTGAAAGATCATTTACAGGCGTTAGGCCGTATCCACCGTAACGGTGCGAAGAGCGACGCTATCCAGAAGATCTTAGTCGCTGACGGCTCTATCGAAGAGCATGTCATGCGCGTAATCGAAGAGAAAACTTCAAACCTCAACACCTTACACCAATGAACAAAATAGCCGGACTAACTAATTATAAGCAGACCATTATTGATAAAGTAGTCTCACTCGTGGCGGGAGAATTTTCCGTTGAAGAGGGAGACCTATTTAAGAAGTCTAGGGCATCACGATATTCAATTCCGAGATCGATAGCGGTCGGTATCCTTAGAAAATTCTACGGGATACAGCAACAGATCCTAGCTGACTACTTCGGATACGTATCCCACAGCAGCGTAGCTCACGCAGTTCAATCAGTTGAGAAAAAGATCAACATTGAGCCAGAGATAAAGAAGATTGTTGAGAACATCCTCTACAATATTAAGCAGCTAGAAATCAAATAATCATGGAAAACATAGAGATAAAAGAGAACTCGAAAATGATGCAGGAAGCGATTGTCATTGATGCGACAAGGCTTATCAAAAAATATTCAGAGCAGTATGGCCTACCACCTAAATGGATAATGAGCCGTTTTGATGAGGGCGGCCCAAAAGGTAGGACCATCCAAACCAGAATGCAATCCTCTCACATTAGGCATCGTGTAATCACTGAGCTAGCCGATTTGGGATATTCGAGAGATTTGATAGCGCGTTCGTTCAACCTTGGCCGTGACGCGATAAACAGCATTATTAGTAAATTCAGAAAACAACAAAATGAACACCAACACTAAATACTTATCAGAGGCAGAGAAGGTCAGACTCAAGCTACTTGAGGATGAGATCTTCATGTTGAACAACAAAGTTGAGCGCACACTCAAGAAACGCGACCGCCTCCAACGTGAGGTGAAGCGGATAAACGGAATGACCGCCAAATCCAATGGCTCTTAAATATAAACCAGTTATAGGTCCGGCTCTAAAAATAGTATTAGAGCCGGACGAGATAACCGTCTGCGAAACATTAGGGAGATTACGGTCCTTGATCGCTAGAAGTTCTCGTGTAAAAGACGCGAAAATAGGAAACCAAGATGGTGCAGACGCTGACGTGATGGGCATGAAAGCTGAGTATGCCTTTGCGAAAGCATTCAATACCTTTCCAGATTTAGGTCTGAAGCCGAGAAGCGGTAGCGCAGACGGTAACTTCAACGGATTAAATTACGATGTTAAATCGACGCGACACTCAGACGGCATGCTGCTATCTACTCGCAAAGTCAACCCAGACATCGATGTCTATGTTCTCGCTATTGTCAAAAACCGTTGCGTGAAATTTGTCGGCTGGGCATACAAAGAAGAATTGATTAAGGAAGAGAACCTTATTGATTTAGGTTACGGCAAAGGATACGGACTTGATCAAGACCAACTAAACGACTTACATCCTGAATTAGCTTTTGAAAATAATGAACGAACAACCCAACCATAGCGATAGAGGCCACGCGGAGTTTTCTCCATCTAGCCTAAAGTATGTAGCCGCTTGCGCTGCTTATCAGGGCCGTGATGGAACATCCGCAGCAGCCGAAATGGGGACTCGAATCCACGAGGCTCTTGAAGTCTTCGATCCTTCTGCCCTCCATACTGAGGAGGAGCATGAGATCTACGAGCAGATCGTTAAGATGGAGCAGGACTTCATGACGAACTTCGACGAGATCGAGGAAGAGCTTAACGAGATCCAAGTTGAGGTCGCTTTAGATGGCACTGAGACATGGGGAACCTGTGACCGATTCCTGATTCTCAAAGGCGGAGATCGCGCCGTCATGGCCGATTACAAAACAGGCATCTCGATCATTGATCCGCCGGAGAAGAACTGGCAGGCCAAAGCTTACACGACCGGAGCATTCCAGAAGTATCCTGACATCGAAGAGATCGTCTTTGCGTTCTACGTGCCGCAGCACAACGCGACCCTATCTCACGTTTTCAAACGCGAAGACCTGCCGACGCTTGTCGAAGACCTCAGTCGAGTGATCAAAGCTGGTGAAGAGATCCGCCCGAAATGGCAGGACGGCACACCCGAACTTAATGAATGCACCCCGACTCAGTATTGCCGATTCTGCAAACACGAAGAGGTGTGTCCTGCGTTGGGTGGTCTCGTTATCAACGTAGCCAAGAAACTGGATACTACGTTACCGGACATCGATCCTACCGACGTTGACGATCCGGCCCGACTCTCGGAGCTTTTCAACATCGCGAAGATCGTTGAGAACTGGGCAGCGTCGATCAAACGTAAAACGCTTGATGCCCTGAAGGATGGGGAGAAGCTTGACGGCCTGAAGTTACGGTCGATGGGGCGGACCCGAAAGATCTCCGATAACGCGGCTTTTGTAAAAATCGCAGAAAATTACGGAATTGATCTGGACACTTTGCTGGATCAAGTTAATTTCCCCCTCGCCAAGGTCTCCAAAAAGGTAGACCGGAGCAAACAACAAGACTTCTATGACGACTGCGAGAACGCGGGAATCATCGAAACATCAGACGAGCGGCACAGTGTCGCGAGTCAGTAAACCAAAAACAGAATAGAAAATATGGCTAATACCAAAACCGAAATCGCAGAGACCGAAGCTAACACTGGTCTCTCCACTAACGTAACTGGAATCGAACTTGATATCGAAGATATTGAGATTCCACGAATCAACATCTGTCAGAAGATGTCTGAGTCGGAAGCCCCCGTTGGGTCTATCTTGTTCGATAAGACCTACGAACTCGCCCCACCGAACCAACCCCTTAAGGTGATTCCTGTCGTAGCTCAAAAGGGCTGGCGGGAGAACATCCCCTTCGATGAGGAGGACATCCCACGCATCGCTTGGTCTAAAGAGCAAGCTAACGCAATCGGAGAGGAATCTGATTGGGAGATGACCGAGTTCGCTGAGTTGACCTTGTTGATCCAGCAGCCCGAAGAGTCATCTGATGTTGACGCATACCAGTTGCCTATTGGTGACCACACCTATGCGTTGGGTAAGATCAATGTAGGGAAGAACGCCTATCGTTCGACCTACAAGCGTTTGGCAACGAATGCTGCTCTTACCGGACAGGCGATCCACAACAAGATCTGGAACTTTACTTCGGAGGAACTGACCAAAGGTAAATACACTTGGTTTAACCCAACTCTGACCGCTACCGTAGAAACGGTGGATGACAGTGTTGCCTCTTTTGTAAACAACTTTCTGAGCGCGTAGTCATGTCTGAAGAATTGAAGATTGACGCTCTGAAAGACGAAGTTGAAATGCTCGACAATATGGTTGCCGACGTTGAAGGGCAGTTCGACCAAATTAGCCAAAACCTCGAAAAGCTTCGGGCTGTCAGGGCAGCCCTAAAGCACGTAATCGATACTCACGATCCGCTTGAGTTCGATTTCGGCGAAGAGGAATAAGCATAGCACAGGCCCACTCCGGTTTATGTCTCTGCCGGAGTGGGTCTTTCTTTGCCTAGAGACCAAATAATATGATAATATACGCATTAGATTTTGAGACCTACTATGACCGCGATTGCAGCATCAAGAAGTTAGGTCCGTTGGGATACTTCTCCCACCACTCCTTCGACGCATACATGGTTAGCGTTGTAGGGGACGACGGTTTAGAGTGGGTCGGCCACCCTAAAGATTTTGACTGGCAACTACTGGAAGGGCAAACGGTCCTGAGCCATAACGCCAGTTTTGACGAAACGCTTTATCTTTACGGCGTGACTAAAGGCTGGTGGCCGAAGGTAGAGCCTGCCGAGTGGCACTGCACCGCCGACATGGCGGCTGCTTGCGGGTTGCCTAGATCATTGAAGAACTCCACTGCGGTAGCCTTCGATCTGGAGATCTCCAAATCCACTCGTGACAACATGTCCGGCAAGACGTGGGACGGTATGAGCGAAGATTTTAAAAGAGAGGTAGAAGAGTATGCCATCAAGGACTCCGTTCTCTGTCTTCGTCTTTGGAAAGCCTACGAGTCCAAGTGGTCCCAGTTCGAGCGGGACATCAGTGTCCTGAATCGCCGTATTGTGCAACGGGGAATCCCGATTGATACTGACGCTCTCCGCAAGAGTAAGGAGACCATCAACGCCCTCCTTTTCGAGACGGAGAAAGCGATTCCGTGGGGAGACGAAAAGCCTCTCCTAAGTCGAAAGGCTTTCGACGAGGAGTGTATCAAGATGGGGATTGAGCCACCTGCCTCGCTGGCTAAGACTGATGTAGATGCCCAGCGGTGGATCAAGGCCAATGGGCATAAATACAAATGGATTGAGTCAGTCACAAACTGGCGTCGCGTGAATGCGATTAAGAAGAAGCTCGATAGCTTCGAGTATGCGACGATGCCGGACAACCGATACTATGGTGGTATCATGTATTTCGGAGGACACACCGGACGCTTTAGCGGTAGTGGTGGCAACCTGAACCTCCAGAACTTGCCCAGAGACGAGATGTTCGGCGTGAACATGCGTAACCTGATTACTGCCCCCAAAGGCAGGAAACTGGTTGTAGTCGATCTCTCGCAGATTGAGGTCCGCACCCTTTGCTGGCTGTCGAAAGACAGGGCAACAATGGACGCGATCCAAGCGTCTGACGATATCTACGAAGCGTTTGCAATCCAGTTTGGCTTGTGGACAAAGGAACAAGGAGTTCTGAAAAAGGAGGACGCGAAGCTCCGGCACAAAGTCAAGGCCCTCGTTCTTGGCTGCGGATACGGTGCGGGTGCGAAGCGTTTTGCTGAGTTGTATGGCATGCCTCTCGAAGAGGCGGAAGAAGCCGTCGATCTGTATCGTGAGCGTCTCCATAAAGTTCCTAGATTCTGGAATAACTTGGATCATAGGGTCAAAGGGGCGATGGACAAAAGAGTTCTCAAACTCAAACTCCCCTCTGGCCGGACCCTGACCTACTCGAAACTTGAAAAGATACTGAACAGGGGCCGCTCTAACTACCTATGCCGAATCAATAGAAACGGACAACTGAGGAAAATGAATCTTTGGGGTGGCGTTTTAGCGGAGAATATGTCACAAGCTCTGGCCCGTGACATCTTTAGCCACATGATGCTAGAGATCGACAAGGCAGGCATAGATATTATCTTCCACGTTCACGATGAAGTCATCTGCGAATGTGATGAGGATAAAGCCGAAGAAATCCTTCAAAAAATAATCAAAATCATGTCTACTCCGCCGGAGTGGATTCCCGACATTCCTCTGGATGCAGAGGGTGAAATCTTAACCAAATACCAAAAATAATGACCTACAGATATTTGCGTAACCTGCGCGATACTAAGACGACGAAGACAGAAGACCTGAGTAAGCTCCCTACAAAGAAACCCTCATTTAAATCGAAAGCGGACTACAGGGAATGGTGTAGTAACCCAAACACCAATCACGTCTTCTATTCCACCTTTGAGGGCCGTGCGCCGTCGAAGAGAATCAGCAACGACAACCCTGTCCATAAGGTCTACGGAGTTGTCGCAGACTACGATGCCCCTATAGATTGGGGTTCATTCGACAATGATCTTGAGGTAAGTTGCAAGGCTACCATAAAACCAACATGGGCCTCTAAGACCTACAGCGGTTATTTACGGTTGGTTTGGGAGTTTGATGAGGCAGTCCCAATCGACCCTTCGATGTTTGACTCGTTTATCCATAACCTCAACCGGACACTTAGGATAGACAAGTTGTTCGCCGGATTCGATTCGACTTCACTGAGACCCAATCAGTATTTTGAGTTGGGTGAAGAATGGCAGCAAACTAACGGCAAAGTTTCAACGGACATTGTCCATACTGCTCTGACAAAGGCTGTTACCTCCAAACCACCTGAATCTTCTGAGGTCAACATCCCTATCGATGTCATTGCATCTGAAGTTGAATCCCGATTCCCTAATCGCTGGTTCGGTGATTTTGAAGTCGGGGCCAGAGGACCATTGTTCTGGATTGACGACGGCATCGACCGTGATGGTTGTCAGGTCGTAGAGGACGGTATTGTCTGTTACAGTGATCGAGCTGGTAAAGGGTTCATGAGCTGGTCGGACATCTTCGGGAGTTCCTTCGTCAAGGACTACGAAACAAAGAAGCTCTCCGGCCTACTCGATGAATACTGGTTCAATGGTAGAAGCTTCTTCAAACTTCAGCACGATAAAGCGGTTTCGATCCCGAAGGATCAACTTCTTCTGGAGCTTAGGCAGGCAGGCTTCTCGACCAGAGTCAAAAAGGGTAAAGGGATTAGCGAAGTAGAGTCCGCAGTTCTCGTGATTAGTAACAACAACCGGATTGACGAGATCGCGCCTGTTGTGTTCTCACCGGATCGTATCGTCACCTACAACTCTACCCGTATCCTCAACTGCGCTACACTAGAGGCAGTCGAGCCGGATTCTGATGGAGACCCGTCTAAGTGGCCTTTCCTACATAAATGGTTGAATCAGTTGTTCGTAAATAGCTCTGAGTATTCAGCCTTAGACTACTTTTATGCATGGATGCAGAGGTTCTACTCTGCGGTCTTGAATAAAGTCCCATTGCAGGGACAAGCTTTGCTGCTGGTCGGGCCGACAGGTCGCGGCAAGTCGTTGTTGAGTAATAAAGTCATTAGCGACCTTGTAGGGGGTTTTGCTGATGCGTCTGACTACTTGTCTGGTCAGACCAAGTTCAACAAAGACTTAGGTAAGGTAGCGTCTTGGGTCATTGACGATACTACCTCAGCAGCTAGCTTTCAGGATCAGAGACGCGCCACCGAACTACTCAAGAGAGCGGTAGCTAATCCGCGAGTCGAGTATATGGCCAAATACGCTGACGCTTTGTCGATCCCTTGGACGGGTCGAGTCACGATGTCATTGAACATGGACGCGAACTCTTTGTCAGTCATCCCTTCGCTCGATACCAGCAACCGTGATAAGCTCATGGCCCTGCTCATCAGCGAGAAGTCTACCAAGAAGTTCCCACCAAACGCAGAGGTAGAGGCTATCCTCCGAGACGAGCTTCCGTTCTTTGGTCGGTTCCTGTTGGATTGGCAAATGCCGGAAGGCGTGCGTGATGTCGGTCGATTCGGTGTAGCTTCTTACATCGATCCCACCATTGCGGATGCAGCCTACGACAACAGTAGCCGTAGTTCGATTGCCGAACTGGTTGAGTTCTTCTCCAAGCGGTGCCGTGAAGTCTATCCTGAAATGGAGATGTGGAGCGGAACACTGACTGAGTTTCAGGTTATGATTCACGACCTTAACAACGGTCGTGATGTTGGGTCATCACGTAATCTGGAGTTCTGCCGACGTGGCATGGTCACGCTGGAGGAAGCGAGTCGGGTCAATAAGAAGATCCGCCCGATCACCTCAGAAGGTCAAGGTGGTGGTAAGTTATGGAGCATTGACCTCGGCGAGAAATACGATATAGGTTACAGACCGGATGACCAACCAAGATCTGAAGATCAGGAGACAGGAACTCTGCGGTGAGTTCTGGATAGCTCTCCGCGAAGCTATTGAGAGCATTGGGGGTGATCCGTCCATTATAGACATATACATGGACGCACCCCTGTGCGAATTCGTGGAGCTAGTTGCTCCTAACGGGATAAGGCCAGTCTTCGATAAGACTGGTCATATCCATTACTTCAAGCCGCAGAAACCGGATGAAGAGCTACCGCCTGACAACGAACGGTTGAAATGAATCTGGCCGACGGGTCTTCTTAATCTCGATGTTGTATCCATCAGCCTTGAACCGGAATCCGTCAGCATCTACGTCGCCCTTCTTCGCGAATCTATTCTTGTGGATGATGGTCTTCTTGGGACACCAACCGCAGAGCCAAACCTTTTGCAAGTTCTCGTGGACGCGCATGAAGAAGTAAACGTCAGCCTGAAACTTGCTGAACTTTGTTTCGACGACCGAAGCATTATAATTCAACATCGGTCTCGATGTGCAACGCTTCGCTTTGACGTCAACCGTCAGACCGTCGAGTTCGTAGTCGTGAGTAAATGAATTACCGCCTACATAATCAAACTGAGGGTAAGTTTTCTCGAATGCGACCTCACCTAAGAAGCCCGTCATGTTACCTCTACCTTTAGTAAATGAGGTAGTAAGACGCCCGAGTTTTTCAGATCTTCGGTATGCTTCGGCGACGTCTTCCGGCGTTGGTTTGTAAAGTATGAATCGACTCATGATTTGCGCTTACGCGCTGATTTTAGAAGACGCTTCTTAGACCGATACTTAGCGGTCTTCTCTGCAATCTTCTTTGGCTGCTTGACGAATTGTTTGCCAGCACGCATGCCTTTGCGCTTCTTGCGGCTGGTGCGTGCGTATTCTTCGTCAGTCAAAGCTTCACGCGCAGCCTTCGGCAAATACCGCTCGCCTGTCTTCAAAGACGGCTTACCGGACTTGGTCCCCCACTTTTCGCGAGTCCATTTATTGAGGGATCTCTGTGGGGCTTTCTTACCCCTCCTATACCCTCCTCCAGCTTTCTTGTAGCGTGCCGCAAGTAGCTGCGCCTTGCGTGCTGACCATTGGCCAGCTCTACCACCTTTGGTTCCAGCCTTGATCTCTTTGAACAAACGCTTACGAAGAGCTGGCTTCGTGTAGGTTCCAGCTTCGTTGACGCGAGACTTAGACTTTTTCTTTGGCATTAATATTTAGATTTTTTGCGGGTAATCTTATTAACCCGCTTATTGGTTGTTGGCTTCATATGGCTGTAGCCTTTCTTTTTCATGGCAAGATGCTGCTCGTAGGTGTTAGCCTTGTAGCCTTTACCTGTCTTGTCATACATTGTGTGTGGTTTAAAATCTTTCATTTTAAGCGTTTAAGGATCCGTTCGTAGGCTGGAAAGAAGACTTCATCAATGCAACGAACACACGCTTCTTCCTCGAAGTTCTCGCAGAAAGATATTCCGGCGATGTGGAAGGAGGCGTGCAGCATTTCATGTCTGAGTGTGGGCAGTATTTCTTTTTCCGGTAGGTTTATGTTTAGGTAAATAGTCCGTCTGTCGTGAACGTATTGTCCGTAAGAATCATCAAGTTCAGTCGTTTTAATTTTGATTCGCTGACCAGCGACCATGACCGACTTTAGTGCTTTCACTTCTTCGATCTGTTTGCTCTCTTGCTTAGGACTCGTAGGTTTTTTCTGGAGTTGTTCTTTGGGTTACCGTCCTTGTGGTCAATGTCTTTGCCATCGATGGCCTTCTTACCTAAGATCTTCCGCATGCGGCGACGCGCACCATTCCGACTAGCCCGATTCTTTTTCTGCTCCGGCTTCTTGTGGTAGTCGTCGTATTCTTTGCGGTAGTTTCTCATTATTTAAAGTAATTGAAGATTCCAGTCGCGTAGATATCCGCGACAACTGCGGGTTTCTGACCGAGCAATACCCACTCTTTCGGGCTGCTGCCGAAGAAAGGTTCGCAGATAACAGCGGGTGGTTTTACCATAGTCACAAAATGTCCGCCGCGATCTTTACGCTCAATTGGTTTCACCCCGCGATCTTTCTGAGCAACGGACTTAGATTGGTGCGCCTTATGGATGCAAAGGGCCAGTCTCTTACCTTCCGCGCTGTGTGCGTAGTAAAGGTATTCGTAGCCTTCCGCCGAAGACGATGAGAAACTGTTAAAGTGTAGCTCGATGGCTACGTCTGCGTTGATTTTGTCAACCTCTTTGGACAACCAGCTCATCGCGCCGCTGTAGGACTCACATGGATAGTCGTCGATAATGGCGGAAGCAATGCCACGTTGCTTGAGCTGTTTCGCAAGTAGAGTAGCGACCTCTGAGTTGTAGATCCACTCGCTGATACCACCAACAGACCGTGCGCCTTTGTCACCGATACGGCTGTGTCCAATGCAGATAGCGACCTTCCCGATCTTCTTCGGTTTACGTTTTGCGGCCTTTCGCGATGCTTTGAAGGTAGCGATTAGCTCAAGTATCTTATCTAGTAATCTACTCATTTCCCTATGATGATTGCGCGACGGTAGCTGTAGTCACTGTGGAATTTCTGGCCTCTGCCTCCCAACTGGCCTTCCTTAAAATGGTAGACCTGCCCGTCAACCAGAGTTATTGTCGGAGGATCGTAGAGCGAGCTTCTGTTCAAATCGGAGTCGTTTTGAAAGACGCTCGATCCGCAGCTTGGCAGTAGGAGAACCGTCAGCAGCGAGATCGTCGATTTGGTCTTCCAGTTCATAAATGTAGCGTCTTCTTTTCCAGTTAAGCATAGCAACGTATGCTTTGATCAGCTCGGTGAGCAGCTTGATCACTTCTTCGCGTTGAACACGTTGAGAGCGAGCCAGTCGATCACCTTATAAGCCTTACCGATAATGGTATCATCCTTCGGTGTGGGGGTAAGGGCGGCAATAGCTGACGCGGCTGCAATGATGGCGGTGACAACTCCGAAAAGTTCTTCTTTGTTTTCTAGGATGTAGTTAATCATTTCTTTCGATTACGGAAGTTTTCAATAGCGGTAATAGCAGACAGGACGGCAATAATCAAGCCGAGAAAAGTCGAGATGAGTTTGATGCCCATGTCGAGATCCTCTGGCAAAGTTGACATGAACGCGATTGCGGATCCAACGATACCGGATACAGGGTGCGTGAGGTGTTGAAACATTACAGTTCTTCGGTAGGTTGAGGTTTTATAGATAAGAAGGTCTGATGAGTGAGTTCTTCAACTGATCCAGCATTAATCGGGCCTTCCAGCATCTGGTCATCGGATTCAGTGAACCGCCAGCAATCAATCGCGATGAGCTTACCGGAACCGTCGGTAGCGTCAGCGAGCTGCTCAACCGGAGGCAATCCGGTTAAAGTCGTGCCTTGCTTGTTTGGGTAACCACGAGTCTGGTCCACTCCAGCTACGAGAGCGGTATAGATGTCCGGTTGCACGACATAATACCGAAAGCCGGTATCGGCTCTCGACTGCTCTATTTCTGTGAGTGGTTGTTCTTCGTCCATTATTAAGGTTCTACAAATTCAAGTATGCCATCAAGTTCGTCGGACATCTCAAGGTCTTCTTCGACAGGTGGCTCCCAGTGTAACCGCTCAAGGTAACTCTCAAGGGTCAGCTCTTCGATGCCATCGCGGTCAAAGTCGTCAGTGTCGAGAATCAACGAACGCTTGATGCAGTAGAGTTTGTCCGTTGATGTCTCTGGGTCCAAGAAAAGGTCAGACCACAAGGCCAACCACCGTGTCGTCCCGTTGTCGTCTGGGAGTGACCGCGCAGTGTTACCAGCAGTCGTTAGTTGGTCATACGATTGCTCGTTGCTAAACCGGAAGAAGCGATGGGTTTCGTCTGTCATTAGTTGAGTGATTCAAGTGGTGGAAAGAAGTCAGCGATAGAGTCAACGGTAGGGGCATCAAGTGGCTCGTCGTTGTCGTCGAAGCCTTCGATAAGTGCATAGGATGGATGTTTAATCATAGCAAACTGGCCGCCTTCGTGGTGTTCAATAACATCAGCCCAGCGAACAGTCGTGGTTCCGTCGTAGTTTTCACCAGCGACTACTTTATCGTTGTAAGCGTCGAGTGTGTCTCGGTCTGTAGATGTGTAATACATTAGTAGATGGTGTAGGTGTCGTTGATGTTATTCTCGATGCCTGTGCGGTTAGCAACTTGGTTATCTCCAAATACGACAACTTCCATTAAAGGGCCGTCTGAGAAAGCTGAACCACCTTGCATTACATGAAACATATTTTGACCAATATCAACCTGAGTTTCAGTTGCTGTGCCTAAACTTGTTCCGTTGGAAAAAACTTCTTGTGTATTGCCTGACACTTGAGCGGATAAAACTTTTCTTCCGGTCTGGTTAGTGTAGTCCACAGTGCCTAAAGTGTTGTATGAAAACCCTCCATTTTGAATATAAAGCCTAGGGATAGCGCCTTCAATACCCATAGCCAAATCATCTTCATAAGCAGCAGTAACCAAAAAGTCCGAACTGTCTAGCTCATTAGTCAGCGTTGGGTGGAACAAAGTGTCATCGACTCCGTCACCAATGATTGCTGGGTTGTTCGCTGAGTCAGTCACCAACGTGCCACCATCGACGATTTTTGGTTGTGCGCTTGCGGTTGACTGTGAGCTATCCCGTCCGTTTGAACTCTGGTCATACCATGTGGTGACGTGGCCGTCGAATCCTTGACCGCTGAAGAGTGCTGGTGTGCCGTAGACTGTAGCATCGTTAGAGCCAACTTGGTCAGTCCAATCTGCGTTTGTGTTGCCGTAGCCTTGGTAGGAGGCTTGTCCATTGAAGTTAATGTCTGAAATTACCCCATTAAAGAAATCACTTGAACCAGCACGGCTACCTATTGACTCCAACGAAAAGTCTGCTGTTGAAACAGAATTGATCGTTTCGGATTGCACAGAAAAACCATCATCTAGCTCTAATGTTAAGTCGCTTCCAGAGCGAGTTAGCGTGGTAGTATAAATTGTATTTTGGTTATAAGTAAGCCCAGTGAATTCATATAATACCGACGCAATTCTTACACTCGGCATTCCAGCCGCAATAAATAAGCGATTTGTGCCAGCATTTCCATATACTGTATTTTGTCCAGCTAACCCTGTCGATAAGACTTCGGCTGTTATTGCAAAATCACCAGAAATAGTCAGAGTGCTTGCGAGATCAATGTGGTCATCCACCCCATCAAAATACATACGTTGACCATCAAGTGCTAGCGTGTCACCTAACGTCCAGTCACGAAGAGTCCCATCGCTAACCTCGGATGCCGTGAAGTCGCTTGTCGCACCATCGCTTGAGCGTCTCACATTGACCACATTCGGGTCAGCGTCAGCGTCGAACGAGCGGAGACTGTAAGCGGCTGCGGGTTCTAACGTCAGGATGTTCGGGATAATCTGCTCACCGTTGATGTAAACCTGCCAGCCTTTGCCGGAGAGACTGTCGATTGCAGCAGTCGTAGCAGCACTGAGTGAACCAGTGGCTACATTGTAGTCGATGTCGATTCCAGCGTCAGCCAAAGCAGAACCACCAGATGCTCCGGTAGCCGTTGCGTATTTGCCGGATGCGTCGATGGAGACAAGGATGTTCTCTACGCTCTGTGATGTGAGTGACGTGCAGCCGTCCCATGCTATGTTAAACACTCCGCTTAAGATGCTTGATGGATTCCAGTTAGCGAAGACATCTGCGGAGAAGTCGGTGAGTGAAGTGCATTGATACCAAGCGAAACGCGTGCTAGTCGCTAAAGGAAGCTCTGTGCTAAAACTTTCAAGTGAAGCGCATCGATACCAAGCGGCATAAGCGTTAATCACTAAGGGAAGCTCTTCGCTAAAACTTTCAAGTGACGAGCAGTCTTGCCATGCGTTACTCAAATCAGTCACGGAAGGAAGCGCGGAGCTAAAACTTTCAAGTGATGAGCAGCCACGCCATGCGTTACTCACGGAGGTCGCTAAGGGAAGCTCTGCGCTAAAACTTGTAAGTGATGAGCAGTCTCTCCATGCGTTACTCGCGGTAGTCGCTGTAGGAAGCGGAGTGCTAAACGAAGTGAGTCCACTGTCTCTCCATGCGCTCGTAAAGTCCACGTTACTCGCCTCCGTGCCTAGCTTTGCGTCCGCCGGAAATGACGTAAGTGACGAGCAGTTTTGCCATGATTCAACAAAGCTAGAGCTGTTAGTAGCTTGAATAGCCGAAAACGATACAAGATTACTATTGCCTTTCCAGCTTCTGTATAAATTATTGGCTCCTTGAAACTCAGTTTGCTTAAACTCAACAATATCAGTTCTATTTAACCACGCGGAGCCGAATCCACCAGTATAAGCAGCATCAGACGCACCTCGGTCGATAAGCAACTTACGGGCTTCCTCGATGTCACGACCAGTTGCGCTCTCTGGTAACAAAATGATTCCATACAAATCCCCGAATGCCCGATAAGTCCCAGCGTTGCCAAGCATTGTTAGTTCAGTGACCGCAGTATTGTTCACCTTGTAGGCAAACGTGCCTTTTGAGGTTCCGCAGATTTGCCAGCCAGCCTGAGTTGTCGATGGGATGTCTAGGTGGTCGCTGGTGTCCGCAAAGGTAACAACATATCCATCACCCACTGGTTGGTCGTTGGCGGTGGCCTGTGTCGCATACTTGTCGGTGTCCCCATTGTCTGAGCCTACGATTCTTCCGTTCCACGATGCGCTGCCTGATGAGATGTTACCGACTGGTGCTTTCTGGGCGTCGTAGAAGTAGTAGCCATCAGTGTCATGGCGCAAGAACACGGTGTTCCTGTTGTTAATGAAGTTCCGCACAGCGTCCGCTTGGGCATCGGTGATGCTTGATGCGTCGAACAGGGCGAGATACTCTAGGTCGATTGGCATATTGAAATCACCCGCTTTCCGTGCGGCTAAAACAAAATCATCGACTCCAACAGTTCCGCTTAAAGTTTTATTCTCTTCGTCAGCGTTGTTAATAAAACTGTTCTGCTCACCGTTTGTTATTTTTACATCAAGCAGCATGTCCCCACGCGCGGAATCATACATTCCATCGTGTATAATCGAACCAGCACTGTCATATCGGACTCTAAAAGCATCTTCAGTAGAGTTGCGTCTAATCATCATCGAACCAGACGCGTCATCTCCCCCTGTTGGATTAGTGCTGAACAATCGTTGCCAACTTCCTCCTCCATCCCCAAGAACACTAAATGCAGCAAATAGATGGCCGCTTGATAAAGTCTGTCCAAACACTCCGTCCATGAAGTCGTTAACACCATCGAACCGAAGCACAGGCTTCTTGATGACCGTCGCCACATCGTTAGATGAGCTAGAGTCTTGGTTGATTGTCACCGTCTGACCAGTCGCGCATTTGAACTTGGTGTCGTTATGTCTGACATTGGTGGACGTGAAGTCGCAGTTGAATCTGAGTGAGCTTGAAGATGGCGTTACGCTGTCGTAAAACTTGACGCTGTGAATCGCGGCGTTTGGTAGTAATTCACCAGTTTGGCTATACGAACCCACATAAACGTCAGCGGTTCCTCCGTAAATAGCAAACTTACCTGTTGACCTATCTGGGCCTAACTGTGTCCACGTTGCACCCTTATCAATCGATGTGAAAAACTGAGCGATGCCAGTTGAGCTATCAAAAGACACTCGAACCTGTCCCCGTTGTCCGTCTGCAAATGGAAGCTCGGTTGAAAAAGCAGTTCCAGTTAGCCCTGCGCCTGTTCCATCATCACTAAACTGCAACTGAACCCTTTTATCAGGTCGCAGTAAAAATCTAAAACTCCGTTGGTCACCATTTGGTTGGTATTTCCCACAAAACGAAGAGTTAGATGTTGGCGTCCAGCTCTTCATGGTGACATCGACATCAATCACTAGGTCACCTGTTATGTCTAGCGATGAGTCATCAGGAGTATTTGCGTTATTACCGTTGATTCCAGAGCAATACAAATACCCATCACCATCAATCAACGGTAACGCCTTGGGCTGATTTAACGCGACATCTTGTTCCGCATCGCCGCCTTTGTTGCTCCCTCTGGCGAGATTGCGAAGCACAGGACAGCTCTCCAAGAAATCGGCTGTCGTCAGGGCTTCGGCGAGAACATCACCAGATGTCGCTGGGCTGGTCAGGGTGGATAGATTGAGTGCCATTGGTTATAGAGAGTCTGAGTGATAAGGCCAGTAGATGACGCGTTTGATGTGACCGTTGAGTTGATTTCCGCCAGTTTGGGCCGCCCCAATGTAAAGCCTATCAATACCGACAGGCATGTTGCCTGAAGTGTCAGGTGTTGCCGAAATGCCGTCGCGGGATGAAAGGAAATTATTAGCCTTAAATGAATGAGCTGAACGTGATAGGACATTGTTTGCCACAACTGTTAAACCACCCATAGATGCGGAAGTAGACCCCCCACTAAAAACAGCCAATCCACCAGAATTGCTAGTTGACCGAGCATAGATTCGATTTGATGCTGAATTGTCTGAAAATGCAAAGGTGGTATTAAAATCAAAATATCCGCGACCAGTTGATTCAGTATAAATCGTCCCCTCGCTCTGGTTGTAGAAGTCACTAAACGTGGTCCGCGATGCCGCTGCGCCTGATGTTGGGATGAGGCTTGTTGCATCTCCTGCTTCTAGTTGCGCACCCCACACTAAGACGCTTGATGTGTCTGTTCCATAAGAGCTATTTCTTTCTACATCAACCTCAAAGTCTGAATTTGTCCCGTCTGCAATAAACGAGAATCCAATGCGATACCAGCCGTTTCCGACTTCTTGCACAAAACGGTCACTGGTTGTTCCATTGTTATTGAAAACTGTATTTGCAGACCAATTAATTTGAATCCTAAATAAAGTCCCACCCGTTACCCTTACACCTAAAGTTGTTTGGCCTTGGACATCAATATTTTTAAGGTAAACGCTGGCTGAGTATTCCGTCCCATTAACCAAAGCAATGTCATTAAATTTTGTTCTATCGTTTCCATCGTTTCCCACTTTAGTTATCTTCGTGGCGGTCTGACTACCATCTGGTGAAATCGCAAAGTCTTCAATTCTGGTTACCCCATTCAAAGGCCAATTTGTGTCTGGTGTGCTGTATTCCACCAAGTTCGTCGAGTCCCGCTCAATTTGTAGGTCATCCGCTTGTCTCGTCACGGTGCTTCCGCTGGTCGGGATGTAGGACGTGGCGACACTTCCGGTCTCGATTTGTGCGCCCCACACGTCAATAACATCGGCTGTATCGCTCGTGCTATTATTATTGGTTACAAAAATCTTGACCCCTGTGTTGTCAGCCAAGGTAGTAAGGGTGAGGTCTTTCACCCGTTGCCATTCTCCAGTGAGAAGAACTTGCACGAACTGAGAACCCACGTAAGTTCCGCCCTGCCGTTTAGCGTAAACACTGATTGTCTCGCCAGCGGTTCCGCGAACATACAGGCTTCCAGTATATTCGGTAGAAGGAGATATACTTGCGGTTTGGGAAGCGGCTCTATCTCCTGCCGCTAGTTGAATACCTGACACCCGATATGCATTATTACTTCCATCGGGGGCATCAATTCCCGAAACGACTGAAGCCGTTCCTTGAGAAAAGAACACAGTTGAAGGTATGAGATTCGTCGCTGACGGCTCCACCAGTATCATCGGCACACGCGGCCCGTAGGTTGCACCCGTGATGAACTTCGGGCTGCCCGTTGTGTTGGACACGAAGTCGCTCGCGGTTGTGCCTTCTTCGAGCTGTGGTCCGTAAATGTAAATACCACCACTGTCAGTAACGACTGAAGAGTTGTCAGTGTCGCCTACGTAAATCGCTTTTACTGTGCCTGATGATGCTGTGAATGTGACTGAACATCTAAACCAACCGTTGCCAGCGTCTTCTATGTTAGCCGTGTTTCCTGCTGCTATTGTCCCGACTGTTCCAGTATCCAGATTAAAATAAGTCCGACCAGTGTTCGTGTCATAAAGAACAACAAAGTCTTTCTCTTTTTTCTTCGCGTAAACACTAAAAGTGAAGACTCCTGTAATGCTTGAATCAAACCTGTATATTGAACCCGCATTGGTTTGTCCTGAGTTTTGCTCCAAGTAAGTAGCGTTATTCTCTCCGTCAGGACTTATTGCAGCGTTGGCCGTATCTGATGTCCGAGCATGAAGCCAATTGCTGAAATCAGTGTTTTCAATCCGCTGAAACTTCGTCGGGGTCAGCTCTTCGCCTTGCGTGTAGTCCACCCGCACCGTGTCGGCACTAGCCGATTGGATCAGACCATCCGCATCAGTATACGTAGCAACACCTGATCGCGTTGCCGTAATCACGTCCAACGTATCAGGGTCAGAGGGATCAAGGTCCAGCGTAGGGTTCTCAAATGTCCCGATCATGGATGAACGGGTATCGAACAAGAGATACGGGTCCAAGGATAAGGGGTTGAAGGGGACTCCCCCACCTCTGGTGAGACCTAAGCCGAGACCGAGCTGAGACATAGCTGATTAAACTTGTTTGTATGCAAGAACAGACCCGAAATCTACCGTGAAGGCAGTGATCTGACCGTAGATCACAGTTCCAGCAGCGATGGTCACCGTAGGGAATGTTCCAGTCAACTCAGGCCACGTCACAGAAGTAAACGCCGTGTCAGTAAGACACTGCAAAGCGCAGAAGTCACCAGTAGCAGATCCGCTGTCGGTGACGTAGGTCGCGCCCTTCTGTCCGAAGGTTTGTTTGTCGATGTTGTTAGTCATTTAGATAATGTTTGGGATGTTAATTTGATTGCCAACTGGCTTGAGAATCGGTTTGGGCTTGGCGGCTCCTCTGGCTGCGTCGAGTTCTTCATCCAAGAGCTGGCGGCAGATCGTCCAGTGGTATTGGGCGCGTTCGAGGTCCGCGTTGTCCTCAGCGAGCATACCCAAAAGGCCGTGCTTAATTGCGTTCAGGTTTCCTAAGTAAATGATGTCGTCCTGCGTCAGGACTGTCTGCCACGCCCGTTTGAGCAGCAATTTGACGTTCTTGGTCTGTCCGCTGCTGTTCGCGAACCGGAATCTACGGTATCGGGCTACGCCGTCGCCCCTGACGACTGCCATAAGAGTCATCTCATCGAGCGTGCCTGTCCCGTAATACACCCCCACTTCTTCAGGGACATCACTAAAGCTGATGGACTTGATGTCCATGATGTCGCTATGGGGCGATGTAGATGTAGCCCCTCCGGCTAAATCGAACGTGTATTCAGAAATTGTGTCTTCACCCAGACTAGAATCCGTATTCCTCCCATAAACGACGGTAATCGATCCTTCTGACGGTAATGTAGTGTTCGGTAGAACAGGAAGAATCGTTATGGCGTCAACATCACTAGGCTCTTTGTGGACAATTTCCTCCTTAGCCTCGTGGAAACCGTCATCGATCACACCGAAAATAGGTGCTGGTCCTTCGCTGGCGTAGCCGGAAATCCGGTAATCGTGCCACTGAGACTGCATTTCGACCGGAGAATTCTCCAGCATCGCCCCGATCAGGCTCTCAGAATGCTCCGGTAGCGCGAAATAGTCGTTCGCGGTCTCAATGGACCAGTCATACAGCAAATCACGCCACATCCCCATCGCATACAGGCGGGGCATGACCATATTTAACTTCGCCACGATATCCTCATCAGGGCGAACGTAGTCAGAAAGGGCTTTAGTTACCGCCTTGACAGTCAACGCTGGCATAGGCCGAATATAATAGGATTAGGTAGCCAAGTCAATCACTGAGAGTTCGGGCTATTTCTTACGAATCTTAGCCTTTTTGCCGCGAAGCTCGCGGAGGAATTTGGCCTTTTGGGCCTCCGTCAAGGGGCTGCCTTTCGACAATAAATAAGCTGTTTGCTTCTTTGTAGGGTTTTTGGGCATTTAATTAGCGGTTATTACCTTATACGTAGGCGATCCAACTTGATCTTGATATAGGTCTCCAGTTAAGGTTGCTTCTTTCTAAAGCTCTGCGGACTCCTGCATGCCTCCTATGGTCAAGGTCATGGCCAGCTAGAATACCTCCTTTTGATATTTTGGGGATCCAAGCTTCAATATCTGCGGTGACTTGCTCTTCTACATGCCCTCCATCTATAAAACAAAAGAAAACTGATGAATCCTCGTGGTTCTGTGCAGCCTCTACAGAATTGGATCTTACGATTTCTGGACGGTTGTGGGGGCATAATTCTTCAAGATCCCGCCGTAGTCGATCCAACCACCCCTCTACGGTGGATACATCTTTATAAGGTGTCCCTAGATAATAGGTCGGATCAATCTGATCATATCCGACAATATTGAGGCTCTTACCAATCGCAGTCGCATACGAACTCATGTAACCGATTGATCTACCCGCCCAAACACCAATTTCCACCATTGTAGCCCCTTCTGGAGCTTCTTCCACGACTTTTCGGTAAACGTCGCTATAGTCAAACCAGCCCGCCAACACGTTAGTTTGGGGCCTTAGTTTTTCCCTGAACAACTTCTGGAAACGGCCAGATTTCCTACTGATTTCCCTATCTCTACGTTCTTGATGCCTCCTAATCCCTGAAGAGTGTTGTTTTCCTCTAACTACTCGTCTTTCATCTAAGTCATACGTCCAACGGTAATGCTCCAGTAGCATCCCCTTTTTATCTTTTCTCCACCCCTTCTTATGGTCGTGTAAATGGATATGGGGTTTTCTAGTTAAATAGCATTTTAAGTCTGGAGTCTGGAATGACCTTATGATTTGAGTCTGGACAGGAGCTGCTCGTCGAAACTCTTGAAGAGATTTATAGTGAGACTCATACAGGTCCCCTCCTACAGCAAATCGATCAATCATACGGCCTTCCGCAAAATCAGATTCTCCATTCTCTATCCTACCGACAATACCGGATATAGCACTGAGATCAGATACAAACTCGTCTTTGTCGAGGTGCATAATCCATTGGCATTCTGGTTCGCTCCCCATTTCACTTTCTAATTTTTTTATGGTTCTGCCATTGTGGAAAATATCCTCTGGGAAGTCAACAAGTCGAACACGGCCATTGAATTTATCCACAATATCTTTCACGGTATCGGGAGATTCTTCATGTCTGCGGCATAACAAAACCACACCGCGTTCGCATATTTGCATATGCCAAGACAAGAAGGCTTCTAAAAATTCGGCCTTCGCGTTACTTCTAGTTGCAAGGAACAACCCTTTAATTGTATCTCTCATAAATCTCTACCAAAATTTTGTTTCGTTAGTCTTGCCGCTGATATTCGATGAACCAGCTCTCTGGCCGACAATCCACTCTTTTGGGCAGTAAACTGGCCAATCTTTACGGCGGTGAGCGAGTTCTAGCTGGTGGTCAATATGCTTGGCCGAACCTCTGTAGTCCGTCGCATATGAGATGTGGCGGTAGAGAGCGGTAAGAGTTGGTTGGTTGACAGCATAAGCGTGCGTCCGGTTGATGGAGCCGCCAATAACCACATTAGGGTCTTCGGTTACCTTCGTAGGTCTGCGGTGCTGACCCCCTAAGTAAATTTGACCCCAGTCTTCTGGAACGGCCTCCATGAAGTTATTTAACCTTTCCAAAGGATTATCTTTGAAAATAATGTCATCCTCCATGATCAGGACGTTATTGCAGTTCATGCGCCCACGCTCGTCGCGGTCGTGGATTACATCTTCTAAGATGCGTTGGTGCGAACGTAGGCAACCCCACGCCCCTCTACCGGAACCCCAATCAGCCGGACAGGTCGTCCAGTCGCCAATAATAGCCGGATAATAGATGACCCAGTCGTTATTTGCCATGCCTGTTTCCTCCAGATGCCTCTTCGTTTCCTCTAGTCTGTCTGGCCTGTGCGCGCAGTTGATCACGTAAACGCGGTCAAACCAGTCGGTTAGGTTCTTCATGGTTGTGATTGAGATTCTGATACTGATGAGTAACTTTTAGCTGATCCACTAGAATCTGATGAAGAGTCCGAAGCAGAAGACGAAGCAGAAGACGAAGCAGAAGACGGATAGACCACACCCCCACCAGAATCTGAAGAAGAATCTGATGAATGTGAAGCAGAATCTGAAGCAGAATCTGAAGAAGAATCTGGATAAGATTCAGCAGGAAAACTTATTTTGAATGTGTAGTTGGCTTTCTGGGGAGCCATGTAAATGGCGTCACCATACGTAATACCGTAAGAATACCATGAGTCATTAGCAGAGTTAGTGGTGGAGCCTGAACCTGCAAGTTCAGTCGATATGTCCTGATAACCAATTTCGTCTGTTGCTGGGTCTATCCAGAATAGATAAGGTATTTCATACGGAACTGAGTAGATAAAACCATCTGGGCCTAACACAGATGAATAAGACTTATTCTTATAAGTGTCTACCTCACTGCTAGTCCCACTGTTATGCGTCGTTTCAAACACCCGCAAAGCAGACGGTAGAGAGATTTCAGTAGCCGAGTCATCCGAGGTATCGATCTTTAGGATCGCATTGCCATGCCTCGGGAAACAGTAAATGCACCCGTTCGACGGGACGTAAGTTCCTCCAGAATACTTATTCCAATAGGCGTGGTTCAAAACCACATTGAAACTCCACGTCCCACTGTAAAGAGGTTCGTTACCTGTGAGCTGGTCCGAACCTAAAGTGATGCTGTCATCTGACGGGTCTACGATAGCAATACGGTCAGCCCCGTAAGGAGTCAAATACACCTTCCCGTTACCTGCTGTAGTCGCTCCGAAGTAAGCATCATACATCCATGTGAATGCCGTGCTTTCTGTATTCCAGTTAGGTCGGACTGAGTATATCCCCCCAGTCCGTGCTGGTGTGAACGATATTAACGACTGAGTAAAATCAGACAGATTAAACTTAGATACGACAGGGTTAGAGAGCGTGGATGTATTACGGTAGTAGATACTCCCGTAAATTTTGCCGGACGCCAACGCGCCTCCACGAATGCTGTTCTTCGTAAGACCAGATTTGTAATTGATGTCGGGGTCGTCAGTCCCTGCCGGATCTACTTGAAGGTAAGACGTATTACCACTTGGGTTGGCGTATATTTTACCATCACTAGCCGTTAAAGAATCAACATATTTCTGAGTGGAGCTACCAGCCACCGTCCCCGATCCCGTTTTACGGGTTGTGTCATTTGACGGATCGATGATTAGAACTTCATCTTCTTGGTAGGGGGTGCAGTATAATTTGCCGCCGCTTTCTGCGATACCGCGCCATTTAAGATTAGTTGCCTCTCCTAAGTCGCTTCCAATCAGCTCGAAAGTAAGGTTAGGGCCTCCACTACCACTAGACCCACTGCCCGAAGAACTGGAAAAACTTTCAGATACGCTACTTGAGGACCTCGTAGAAGCACTACCAGAGGCGGAAGCACTTGCAGAGGCGGAAGCACTTTCAGAGGCGGAAGCACTTGCAGAGGCGGAAGCACTTGCAGAGGCGGAAGCACTTTCAGAGGCGGAAGCACTTGCAGAGGCGGAAGCACTTGCAGAGGCGGAAGCACTTTCAGAGGCGGAAGCACTTTCAGAGGCTAGAGACTCGGACGAACTCGATTCTGACATTACGACCTCGGATATGCTGAGTTAATGAACTTCTCGTTAGCGATGAACTGCTCTTTGCTACGCTCCGGCATATCCAAATGTTTAAAGCCTTTACGTATTCCAGTCAGTTTCAAAGTAACCTTTGTCGGCCTCAAGAATGGTATAGGCCACGCCGAAAGGACGACGTTATTTTTCTCGACCACCGCGCCGACTGGTCCAGCTCTGTCGCCGGAGATACCTGTAATAGTCATCGAGTCAGGCTCACATACGGCTAGAAACCTGTCGTCGATTCTAGCCACTGTCTTAGCTCCTTCCAACGGAACGTCCCTCATCACGAACTCAAAAAGAACCTCGTTGGATTCCATCGTGAATAACGCACCGTATCCTTTTTCGTGCCAGTCCATAGGCACAATAGCAGTAGATTTGTCTGAGCCGGAGTCAGAAACTGACGATGATGAGTCTGAAACACTACTTTCTTCCTGAATGCCGAAAGCCGTGAGCCAGTAAACATCGGACGAGATGTTCTGGTCTAAGCTAGAAATCGGGGTCCCACCATCTGGAACATTACCGATCTTCAGGTAGAACTGACCGCCCAGATCATTTGGGAGACCGCGAGAAGGTGGCACGCCATCCTTTCCCGTAATCTCGCATTGTGTTACGTTGCCAGCGGAGTCCGTCGTCCAAGCTAGATAAACATCTCCCCTCCAATCAAGATCATAGAAATCATAGCGGTTTTCACTAACCGCCATCGGTGAAGGGATTATACTTTGAGGATTACCTACACCAGTCTGAGTCACCAGACCGTCTTTGTTGAAGGTCATCCGGTTGATCTGGTGGACCAGAACACCGAAATAGATCTGCATCCCGTCTTCGCCGTCTATCGTCGTAGGGCGTAGCGCAAACGGAAACGGCTTATAGGCCGGATCTTCGGGGCTGACGTCGCCCGTTGCGGTATCGTAATCGTCAGTGTAGGCAGTTGTGTAATCCCGCATCCCCTCGGGTGGGGAATCTAACGGGATAGGTAACGGGATGTCAGAATTATACTTCGGATTCATGACGGTGGGTAAACAGTAACCGTTTCCATGAGCCACCCGCCCCTAAAGGGCCTAACCTCCGAAGAAGTAACGTGGGGCTTCCACGATACCACGTTGGTAGCGTTCTTAGTATACACAGCTCCCGTATCCTCCCAAGTTTCGTCGCCATTCACACTGACTCTAAAGTTTACTGCGCCATGTAACGTCGGTGGGATACTTAAATCAAACAACGGGTTCTTAATCTGAATCACCTCCGGCTCTGGCTTCTCTCCGGCGGGAATACCAACTGGTTGCTCTGTGGACCAGCTAATATCGACAACAGCTCTGCACGGTCCACTGAACGCCCCTTTTGTGTATATGACTCTCGGATAGGTTTTAGACGCTCCGGTGCGTTGGTTCCAAACATCGAACTCTACTCCACTCAAAATAGGTGGGAATGCGTAGGTCACTACAGTCTCATAGCGAAGTCTGGCGCATGCGTTCGGGACAAAAGTTTCTCCCACCCCTTCTTCAGGTCGGTAGCTATTGTAACCCATACTCAGATCGATAGGCTTCAGTTGGTAGCCTACACTGGTGTAATCTGTAAGGGTGGATTGCGCCGCTGTAAGGGCAGCGTATTCTACATCTACTGATGTTATTAAATCATTGAGAGCTTTGAAGTTATTCGGTGCGCCGAAGAAGGCTCCTTTAGGTTCTGATGGAGTTGCGTAATTAGATAATAGGCCAAGTAAGACGCATTCCCCGTCTACGACCATGCACGCAAGGCTTCCAGAATCTCCTCCAACAACATTTTCTTGCCAAGCAGTGTAACCAGTCGCGGGGCTAAGGGTAAACTGACGGTAACTCGAATCAGCATCAGGGTTGTCGTAATCGAAATTACCGAACTGTAAGTTTTTGATCTTACGGATGTGCGCGTTCTCGTCTTGGTCGGTCGTTAAAACCAATACTTCCTCTGCCGCCGTAGTAGGAGTAGACCATTCTTCATTGGTATTAAACTCGTCTGTTTGGAAATACTGGTAGCCATCCTTCGGCAGAACTTTTACTACTTCAATGGCAGGTGGTAAGTCATAGTCAAGTAACGCAACAGAGTAATCCCAATTTGATCCTGCTGCGTTGGGGTGCGATTGGGCGCATACAATACGGCGAGAGTAGACTTCTCCAGTCCTAGAACAGAAATAAACCGTATCTCCTGTCTCGAAGTCGGGCGGGATGTCGTCCCATTGAAGACGCCCATCGTAATACTGCGCGTGGCTAGTGTATAAGATATGGCGCGGTGTGATCGCAACGCCGCCTATTTGTTTCTGTTGGCCTTGCGTAACTCGGCTGTTCCACGCAACGAATCCAGTAATCCCTTTTATGTTATGCGCCCAGCAGTCCGTATTACGAACTAGGTTAGGGGTAACCCCAGAACCCGCTTGATAAGTGCTGAACAAGTTTAAGTCTGAGGTTGTCTTCCCCTCTATAGAATCAAGTATGGATTTCCGAGCCTCTCCTTGCAGGTCATCTCCAAATTCGCTGGATTCGCATTTAACGACCTCCTGCTCAGTAACGGCGAACCAGTTATCTGACAACTGCTGGACAGTCCGAACTGTCCCAGAGTCCATGCCCCAGTAATCATCGTCAGAATCTAAGCCCTCAATCGCACTTGATGCGCCATCGGGAACCTCACCGCGATAGTAAAGAATCTGCTTCGTTTCGTTCGTGGTCCTAAAGTACTCATCAAAGTCGAAACGAGTTAACGGAACCTTCTTTACGTAGGTCCGCTGCTCGATGACATAGAGGCCGTTCAGAATCTTGTCGTTGATCGGGATCTGCTTACGTTCTGCCAGAACGTGCGTGCCTGTGAACTTGCCGGATGGAACGTCAGGCATATCCGCCCCCATCTCTGGTGTCTCTGGATTAAATTCACTACGGCGGATTACGTAATCGCGAGCCACGGCGTCGAACTTCGTGCCGCCAATGTCCGCTTCCGTATAAGACCAGTTGTCGTCGTCTTGCTCGATCTGATCCGCAACGTAGTAGTAACGGTAATAGCGGTTCTGGTCATCCGCAGCCTCGACATGGACCAGTCGGTGGTCTGGCCACTTTTTGTAGTCGGGGTGCTTCGTGCCGTATTCTGGCACTTCCGTTCCGATCCTGTCCGCGTCTACGGTCTCAAAGAATAAGATGTCGTTGATGTTCGGCGTAGGGAACGTAACGACTGCTTGTCTCTGTGGAGAAGGATTCAGGGCCATGGTTAGAAGAGATTATTCCAAGAAGTGCCGTCGTAACAGCGTAACTTACTCAAGGTGCTGTCGAAGTAAACTTGTCCGGTGACTGCTGGTGAAGGTGCTGAAGCTTGAGGTAAGAACCTCGCGGCTCCTGTTACCGATAAGGAATCGGAAGAAGTTAATACACTATCTGACCCTACCTGCAACGCACCTCCTCCGGCAGACAAGTCGCTGGTTACTGTTACGTTGCTGAAGCTGACCGTAGAGTTTGTATTGAGGTCTTGGTTAGGGGCAACTTCTTTAGCGGTTATGACAAACGAGCCGTTATTCTGCTGGTCCCTATCGCAGATACCAACCTGTTGCGGGTTGGTTGATGGTTTAGTAGCGGTGAACCCACCAGTTGGTCCGACGTAAATCGGGTTGTTGATGCCAAAGCCTTGAGTATCAATGTCCTCAATAATACCGGAAATAATGCAGTTTGCGCCCTGATGTCCGGCAGTGTAAGTGGCGTCAATCACCCCAATAGCTGGCATCTTCGCATTGTCATTCGCCTGTGCGCGCCTTACCTTCGGCTCACTCGTGCCGCTGTTGTAGCCAGAAACGTAAACCGGATCTCCTTTCGTCAAGTTCTCTTGGGCCTCGACATGGATATACAACTGACCAGCAATGTTGCCGTGGATGTGGTTCGCAGTAAGTAAGTTACTGACCGTTAAGTTACTGAAGGTCGCGCTCTCCGGTAAGTCAACGACACCAGTTGTCGATAGCTTCAGTTGCCAGTTCTGCTCTGATACCGTCAGCGTGTGCCGAGGCGTTTCTGTGATCTCTACAGCCATTAGATGTCAGTAATGTTGTTATCGACCTTTACGTCACCGTAAATCAAACGGGTCGTCGTGCTTTCAGTATTCTCGAAACGGAACATATCCCACTTGTAGTTGACGTTCCCGTCAAGTTTCAAGGTCTCCGACTTACTCAAATCAGCGGTCAGGATACCATTTCCAGCATCCGTAATAGCGCAACTAAAAGACGCGACAAGAGGTTTCCCTCCGTCGCGCCTGATCTCAGCCGTAAAGGTGTCTCCAGCAATGTCTACTGGACCGCCTCCGCTATCTTGAACAGTCAATGTGAACGAGAAATCCTCGCCACGGCTTACAATAATATTATGTTTTGCTGCTGCCATCAGTCATAGCCTTCTCCACGGCAATGACGAAGCCTACATTATCTGACTTGTCTTGTCCAGCGTCCTGTTTCATGGGACCGCCGTTTACAACGTAGGAATGAACCGTGTCCAGATAATCGTTGGCCAACGTGACTTTGGACTGAACCCAAGCCTCGCTCATGCGCGGAGAACCACAACCACATTGCTGTAGGAGCTGCTCAACATTAGCTTGCACGTTGGAAAGCTGCTGCTGGATCATCTCCAGATCCTTCTCAGCATTTTCATGCTGAGGAGAATCATCAGATTGGTAAACGTCGTTCATTAGGAATTACGGTAGACTTGAAGGGCGAATTGATTAGCGGACATTTCACCTAAGCCGCCTTGTTTCGCAAGCATACCCTTCATTTTCTCAAGCTTTTCCCTGTCCATTTTAGAATTAGGGTCAAACTCGGTTCCATGGGTATTCTTGAACAACCCGACGGCTTCGTTGGTGTAATCGACTTCTGGTTCATCAGTAGCTTCTTCGACAGCCCCTAACGCTGCCTCAGTGGCTGCGGTTGCGGCGGGACTCATCGCCTCAGCTTTAGGTGCGGCTGGTGCGGCTGGTGCGGCTGGTGCGGCTGGTGCGGCTGGTGCGGCTGGTGCGGCTGGTTCTTCGGCATCAACATCAGCTAACCTTTGATCGACAACGTCGTCTACGGTGGGTTCTGGCTCACTAAAAGCGGAATCATATAACGCTCTAGCTTGCTCAGGGCTTTGGATTGCTCCGTATTCTTTTAGAAGTTGGGGGTTACGGACGGCAGCTTTCTCAAGAGCCTCCATTTCCACACCAGATAAAGCACCTTCTAAAGCAGCCTCTCGTGCCTCACCTTTAGCTTGGTTCGCCGCACGTTGAGGCGCGAGACGTTCCCTCATTTCTCCTGCTTCATATAAGGCTTGTTGCCCCGCGTCCATACTAGATAGGGCGGAACCTGCACCATATATGTAGTTCACTGGATTCATGACGGCTTCCGCCGCACCTTCAAAGGCTTGTGCTGCGGTACTATTGCCGCCCATTTGCTTGAAATTAGTTTGAACTCTTTTTCTTTCTTCTTCATCGGTAGCGAGGTCAAAAACGTCTTTTGCTGCTAATGCGACCTCTAGAGGCAAGGCTGCTTTACCAAGAACTTTACCAACCGTTTCGCCAACTACTTTCCCCACCCCCTTAGTCTTGCCAGCCTTTTCGGCTACATCGATAGCGGCCTCTTTTGCTTCTTTCTTTACCTGTTTCGCAGTCTTATCTACTGTATCCTTTGCTTTTTTCGTAGCCCTATCTACGGCTTCTTGTGCTTTCTTTTCTGATTTACTAGATGCCTCCTCAAAAGTCTGTTTAATCCCAGCCTTGGATTTAGGCTTGGTCGCTTTCTTCTTAGCTGGTTCCTTCTTAGCTGGTTCCTCTGCGGTTGCTTTGGACTTCGTTTCCTTAGAAATTTTTTCTGTCTCTTCTTTGAAAGTTTTATCAGTCCAAGACTTCCTTTCAGCGTCGGTCATTTTATCCCATTCCCCCGAATCGATGAGGTCCATCATCTTGTTATAAGTCCTCGTATTCGCTCTTGAATTAGGGGCGACTTTGATTGGCCTCTGTCCATCCGCTCTTACCTCAACCCTCGATAAAAAATCTTCAGGTTCGGCGGATAACAGTTTGTTTACCACTTCGCGATTTTTTTGAAGTAACTCTTGCTGTCCGCGAGTCAACGGGCGTCCCTCTAAAGCTAATTCAAGGGCGGTTTTTAAAGGTGAGTTTGAAGCTAACTCGGCTGCGGTATATAATTTTGCCATGGTAATTTTTTCTGTAAAAAAGAACCCCGCTACCCGTTTTGGAGACAGGTAACGGGGTTCATGTTAAGTGATACGTGATTAGCTTAAGAAGCTAAAGGACTCATTCCCAAGGCTTGCGCTAACTCATCGACGGTAATGGTCTTAGCTTTTTGCTCGGAGATATCGTAAACCTGAAGAACATCATCTTTATTAAGCTGATCTTTTGCAGCAGAATTGACAGCGGTCAGATCAGTAGTCCCCAGCAGCTTCGCGATAGTCGGTGCGTCATCTAGTGTTGGCATAATTCTATAAAAGTTACGCTAAGTAATGTTCCCGAAACAGATTTCAGGAACATTACCTAACTAGATTAATTAAGCAGCAGGAGTGCTGGAGTCACGCTTGAAGAGGAGAACATAACCAAACTCAGTCTTGATGGGCTTGGTTGCGCTGGCAAGAACACCACGGAAGAATCCGATGGTTCCGTCAGGGTTGGTAATCTCATTAGCGATGTTCTTCCAGTCAAACTTACCACGGTAGTTGACAGGATCGAAGCTGATTCCGTTACCGCCAGTCATGGGGTTCGGGATGAGGGCTTCGCAAACTTCAGGGTGGAGAACGTAAGCTGCTTCAAACGGAGCTGCCTCGTATGCGGGGTTAGGAGTAGCAATTCCTCCAGCGGATACACTGTAAGGCTCAACAAGTGAGTAGTTAGCTGCGTAGCGTGGAGCAAGATCGTCAACGAGGTGGTAGAATCCTCGGAAGGACTTCTCGATGCCGAGAGGGGCGATGAGATCACTGACCTTAGCGTTGTTGTAACGAACGTCATCGCGGAAGCCTGCTTCAGTCTGGAGCTGGTAGGAAGCCTCAGAGGAGAGGACGAGCGAGAACACTGGGCGACCGTTTTCACGACCGTAAGCGTTAGAGCCTGCGCCAGCACGGATGAGGCTGTAGTAGATCTTGTCGAGAACAGCGTTAGATACGTTAGCAGTAACGGCTGCCGTTGGCACTTTAGCAAGAGACTCCTGCGCGGTAGTAATTACAGTTCCAGAAGTTGCACAAAGAACTTTGTTGTCAGCGATGGAGTGGAACTCATCACGGTAGCGGTTCTCCCAAGTGTTGCGGGTGACCTGAGTCATGATGTCCATGATGGCGCGAAGCTGCTCTTGACGGTGTGCAGCGAAGCGGAGGTCTTCCAAAGAAATCTTTGGGGACTCAATCACAGCACGCTGCAAAGAGTAAGGCTTGAGCTTCTTGTTGAACTGGACATACGAGCGTCGGTCGGTTCCGGCGGGGTTGTTGTCAGAGGGATCTTGCCCGTCACCGCGTCCGCCTTGGACATCCTGAGCAGCGTCGTCGATCTGACCAATAGTAAGGTCGGTCGAGGTGAACTGACCGCCTACGTTAGACCATGCGCCAGATCCAGCAACAGTGGTTCCGGCAGCGTCAGAAGTTGCAACAGCACGATCATAAACGAGCGTGGTCTGCTGGTATCCCATCCCATCAGGGAATGCGGACTGCTTAGTGAGGTCCAACCAAGGAGAGGTGTGGAGCGTGCGTGAGTAGATGTCGCTGCCGATGCGGTTAGCTTCTTCAGCGAGAATGGTGTTAATTGAAGCGAGGCCAGTAGACCCCAAATTAAAGGTAGACATTGTTCTAAATAAATAAGGGTTTGCGCTTCCGGCCAACGTGGTCGGAAACTAAAAAGTTTAGGGCGAACCTCAATTAGAACTATTTACTGGCTAGAGCAACCACGAGTTTCTATGTGCTTTACCAGTTGTAATAGAACTAATTTAGGCTAGAGCAACCCAACTGATACGCGCATATTACCACCGACTAGAAATCTGTCAATGGGGTCACACAGCCCCCAGAGCCGCGTTCACACGCTGCTCGAATGACATATCGTCGCTTAGGCCGGAGCCTGTTACCGAAGAAGCTTTCGTCTGACCAGACATCGCTGGCTCTGCGTCCTCATACTCCGCAAGGCGGTCAGTCAATGACTCAACCTCTTTTCTCATCTCAAGATACTGTCGAACAACCGTCGGGAAGACTTGGGCTGAGACCGCATTGTAGGCGTGGTCAACAGGATGGAGAACAGATGGGTCGGTTTCAGCGGCCTTCTGCTGGATGGCTTGCATATCAAGTCCTTCGATTCCTTTGAGGAAGGGCAACTTCTGCTGGACTCTTTCGACGACGTTTTTGGTGACATTCTGCCTAAGTTGGGCTTGTTCTGCTGCATTTGCGGCTAGTTGCTGCTCTTCGAGTTGTTTTGCTTCAGCAAGGGCTTCATCAGCGTTCTGGTAAAGCTGCTCACGACGCTGGATGATCGGGTCAACTTCTTCCATGATACGGAAGATCCGAGCCTTATCTCGGTCACTAGCATTTGGCAAAAGCTCTGCTAACTGCTCCTCCTGCTCTTGCGGGTCGTCCAACGAGATAATATCGACCAAAGCGTCTGGATCGACTTCATACTTGTCAGCAATCTGGTCAGCCTGCTCTACCAAAGCCGCTAGTGGCTCCGATACCGCTGTTTGATACGCTTGAGTCTGCTCAAGGTTCGAGAGTGCTTGCTGCTGCTCATATTCCGCCAGTTTCGACTGTAGCTGCTCGACGTCTTTGTTTTCGACAAGTCCGGTGAGTTCCTGTATTTTCGACTCATATTCCTTTGACTGCTGACGCAACTGCTCCAACTCTGAACGGTTTGTCTTCAATTCCGTCTTGAGTTCCTTAAAGCGATGAGCCGCTTTAGGTGTCCAGTCGTCGCCAATGTCCTCCGACAAGTCTTCGATTGGATCTGATTCCTGATCCCCTGTATCCTGTTCCACTGATTCCTCAGCCACTGGTTCGGGTTCAGGCTCTGCGGCTGGTTCAGGTTCCGGTTCAGGCTCTGCGGCTGGTTCAGGCTCAGGCTCTGCGGGTGCTTGGTCAAGGCTGGCAAACGCTGCTTCCAACGAGGCTTCAAAGGAAGAGGGTTCGGTGGCGTCCGGCAGGGCATCCACATTAGTTGGTGCTTCTACGGCTTCAGCGGCTTCTACAGCTTCTACAGGTGCGTCCATTCGTCAGGTTGGTTTGGTTTGTGGGTGGAGGGCCGATGTGTCAGCTTCTCCAAATCATTGAAAGCGTCTCGGTAGCCAGCATACCACGCCAGCTTGTGGCTGTTGGCCTGCGGGTCAGGATCTAAAGCAGTAACGGTAGGGCCAGAGGCTTCCTTCAGGATGGCCACAGCCTGCTGGAATACCGGATCTTCGATGAGATCATGTAGGTGGGTCACAGCCTTAACGTCATTAAACCACCGCTCCAGTTTAATTGGAACGGCGATCTTCTTCGCTGCTTTCTTTGCGGCCTTTTTAGCTGGCATTATTCTTGTTCACGAAACCTTAAGGCGGCTTCGGCATCACGGATCGCTTGCTCTTGGTCGAACTTTCTTTGCTTGATAGCCATGTCCAGTTCTGCCTTTTGCTGCGCGATCTGCATATCGACTTGCGCCTTCTGTAGTTTCATATCTATCTCAGACGCTTGGGGTTGTCCAGCCCCTTCTTGCATATTTTCTGCCTGCTCGCGTTGGATCTTTTCCAACGCCTTCATCGTGTTGTTGATGGCCTCCTCGGCATACTGGAGGACTTGCTTCGTCTGAGCCACTGTAGCCTGCAACGCTGGATCGCCCGCAGCAAATTGGGCGGTCTCGCTGATGTGCTGGTAGAGGGCCTGCAAAGCCGGAAGGACTCTCTGTGGATCTGCCTGACCGCCGTCGATGGCTTCGATGATCTGCTGGAGCAACGGAACGTGCAACTGCAAGTGCTGGCCGTGTAACTCGCTCGATACAACCGGAACTGGCTGTCCTTGCTGCAACTGCTGGTTCTCCAGATAGGCAATCTTGGTATCTACCGTCGGCCTCTCCGAGTCTTGCGCCGGAACGTAGCGATCCGCGAGGTCGTGACCGACACGAGTGCTAACGATGTCACGAGTAAGGTTGCGGCGGCCCACGTCATCGAACTGTCCGCTGATTCCTTGCAGCTCCCGCAGTGCGACGAGTCGATTAGCGTGTGAGCCGTTTCCGATAGAGCGGACTGCTTTGGTTTGTTCGACATCAAGTTTCTTAATAAAGTCTGCGTCTACGCCGCGCTTCTCGCACCGTGCGAAGAAGTCTTTAATGGCAGCGTCAGGACGTTTGGTCTGGACTACTCGGCGAACCATCTCGCGCATCAGGCGGGTCCAGCTCGCGTAGAACAAGTTAAGGGTAGAACCAGAAATACGGGTAGCGACATCCATGTCGGCTACCACCTGCATCTGATTCTTGTATGGTGAACCCTGATTCGGTCCATAGGTGGATATCGTATCGGTATTCAGTGCGAGCTGCTGCGATAAGTCCTGCAACGCTGGTTGGACCGCTGTGCCTAAGTTGGGGATCGCCTTCTCGACAATCCGCACGTTGGGCGACATCACGGCATACGCGCCGTAGAAAGTGAACTGTAGCTCGTCCAGCGAGCGTTGGTTCTCCGGTTGAATCATCACGGCAGAGCCGAGCATCGCGCCGTCAATCTGCTGGCAACGTAAACGGTTACTCGTCTGGACATGCGAGAAGATCCGCTGGCCCAAGCCCCGAACAGAATGGTAGGTGCCGTTGCTGCCAACGCCATACGAGAAGAAGATATACGCCTGCTCCGGTGAAGCATAGCGACTAACCTTCTTGTAGAGGAAGTCCTTCGGGCTGGTTTCAGCCGATATATAGTGGCTTACGCTCCCATCCATCTCGCGGACCCAGTAATGAAGCACGTCTACAGTTGGGTTTTGAATTCCGGTGTAGAGGTCGTTGTTCTTAATCTCCGCTTGAAGAGCTTCATAGTCGGAGTAAGTCGTGCCAGATTGATAGGAGCGACCCGAAGTTTTCACGTTGTCAAGCATCACCCGCTTGACCTCATCGACGTTCCAACCAACTGATTTAGCGGCCTTCTCGTTCTTGATGAAATGATATAGCTCGTGCAGATGGTATTGGCGTCGGCCAATAGCGATGTCGATCCCGTTCTCAGAGGCAGGTGATTGTCTCGGAATCAGGATATCTGCAAAACCGCCGACTCGAAACTTCCAGTCGTCGGGCGAGTCGAAGTAGGCAATACCTACGCCGTGCTTAATGAATTGAGTGCAAAGTCGAAGGTAGCTGGAGTGAAACTCTGGCCAACGGCGGAACAAGTTTGTCAGCTCTTCCGCTACAACGTCCTCTTTTGGCCCCTGCTCGCTTTTCTCGCCCGTTGTGGATTTCACCTCCACAAGACGCTCCAAAGAGCTGTAGAGGTCAACGTAGGCCGAAAGAGAGATATCCAGCAAACGCTGCGCTTCTCCAAAGTTCAAGTTGGTCTTGAGTCCCTGACCACTAGCCGCCAACTGCGATTGGCTGTAAGGCGCAGCACCGTCAAACATACTGTCGATCCGCGCACGGTTGACAGCGGACTTCTCATCAGCCTTGAGCAAGGTAGCAAATAGGCCGACAGCAGACTTCACGTCCTTCAGGCGTGTCTCGACTGGTTTCCCTTTTTCATCGAGACTCCCCAAGTCGAGTCCGTCCAAGTCAATTAGGTTTGACATACTTTGCGAGTATATGGATTTCGTCGTCAATGTCAATGTTCAGGGTAGGCGTCCTCCACGATCTTCTCCATGCGGACCCAATGGGCGCGACCGTCTTCTGTCTTGAGGCGGACATACTCTTTCTCTCCGATGTCCTTAGTATGGACTAGAAACGGGTTACCTCGATACTTCCTACCAGTATTCCGGAATTTCCAGACAGCTCCGTAAGGTGTGACCTTGTAATCAGGATAATCATCGACGACTCGCATCTCTACGTTTGGTAGCGTGTGTTGATGCACACTCAAGTCGTCATGGTAAACTCTCCGTTGCGTTCCCTCGACGTCTACGACGTAAGAGTATGACCGTGTATTAAGCTTATAGCGTTTTACCCTTTTCGCGAGCTTCATGTTATACACATGGTCGTTAGGCGACAGCGCGTATTGTGGCGCGCCTTTGATTTCTTTCCAGTTTTCAGGTATTCTCATCTTTAGTATCTTATAGTTTTCAGGACCCCCACTTCAAAAACTTTTCCCCACTACCCTTAGTATCTTATAGTTACTATTAGATACTAATATATTAGAGAGAAAGTTTTTGAGGTGGGGGGGTAGAAAACTATAAGATACTAAAGATGTCCAGAAAAAAGTTTCCGCGCCCTTCTTTTCGCCAGAATCTTGTCCTTATTTTTCTTGTAATAAGCTTTGTTGTAGTCACTTAGCTTCTTTTTGGCCTCTTCTAGTTTTTCCGGTTCGAGCAGCTCTTGGATCTCTTTCCGCCTCTCGAAGCGCGGTTTCGATTCTCGGTAATACTGGTTTTGATACGCCAAACGCTCCTTCCGGTTCGCCAAATAGTATTCCCGTTTCTTTTTTGGGTCGTATTCCGCCATGCCCCTCAATACCAAAAACCAGCATATTGGTCAATTTTTTTCTAAATAGGGATATGTATATACACGGCTCCGCAGAAAAAGCCGACCCCCCACCCGTGGCGTGTTGCGCGATCGCGCCTCAAAAGGTCTATCACTCGCTCGCGTCCGATACACGAATTCTGTTTCATGTATCCCGATTCATGCATCCTGAATCGTGCGTCCTGTTTCGTGCGTCCTGTTTCGTGCAACAGGAATCAGGAAACAAGATGCAGGAATCAGGAGACAGGAAACAGGAGACAGGAAACAAGAGACAGGAAACAGGAGACAGGAATCAGGAGACAGGAAACAAGAGTCAGGAAACAAGAGACAGGAATCGGGATTCAGGAATCATGATACGTTGATGCATTGCCCGTTCACTCTCCGGAAGAATGGCGAGGAATGGCGATGGTCATCGACATCAGCTTGAATCCCTGAATCCCTTATCCCTTTTCCTGAATAATTGTCTTGTGGAATCGCAGAATGTCTGAAACTCGCGTAATGGCCCCAGAATGCGTTCTGATGCGCTTTTGTCATTTTATGGACATGGTATCGAAAGAATCCTGAAACGCGATCCTGCGCGATTCGCTGTTAGTCTGAACAGTAGAATAGGTGTTCGTTGGTCGTGCGTATATAGTGCAGCCATTTTATTGTCATTTTATTCAAAAAACTACTTGTCAGGATAAAGGGCGCGTGATTGTCTTGCGTTGTCGCCGCGAGGTGACGCCCGATCGGTCTCAAGCCCAGTTTGCAGTGGCCATCGGATGAGGAGGGGCAAGTGATCATGGATCGCCCCGTCACCTCCTCTCTCCACCTTCACCGAGTGAGACCGAGCCGCTACCAAGCCGCCATGATTAAGGGTCAACCGGAAAGGACGAGAGAGGAGTCACCGAACGTAAAGAGGGCCGGACCCATAACGCGAGAGCGATGGGCCACCCTACTACGGCCAGCGGCGCGGATGCCCCGTTGGGAACCATACAGCCGGAGCAGCTCTTGAGAGGGTCCGGTCGAGATCACAAGTGAGGGTCCGCCATTACCCTGAAACTATTCCCGCCGCTCCTTCCGGCAGGTTGAGTAGTCCGCCCCGAATCGGGCAGGTGAGCGGTTACCACCATGCGACTCACAAGCTAGCCGCCTTCGGGCGGCCATAGCTCACAGCCTCCGGCCATGTCGGAAGTTGTGAGCTATGAAAGCAAAAAAAGAAAAACACATTGTCTGGTGTCAAGTAGGCGGATCGGGAGAAATCGTGAAACTTTTTGAGAGTGATGATCTCGGCAAGGCGATCAAATTCGCAGATAAATGCGAAAAAAACCCGCGCCGATATTTATCAATCCATTCCCGTGATTACCTCCGAGGCTGGGGCATCGGAGTCGATGGCCCCTTCATAAAAAGTGAATCCTAACAGCTACTCCCGCTCCGGCGGGACATAGCTATCAGTCACCAGCTCGAAAATGACCCGCCCTCTTGCGGCGATGAGCTGGTGATTGATAGCTATGAATGCAAAAACCAATACACCGACAGCCTCGACTGTCGATCAGATAGAAGCGGTTGCCAAGGCCGCCCTTTTCGCAGACAACTACCTCCGGATTCTTGGCCGATCCGGAGGCGGAAAAACTACGCTGGCCGCCAAGCTGGCCAAATCAATCGGCATTGACTCCGAGCGGGTCAAGCTGGTCAACTTCTCCGGCAGCTTGCCGAGCCAAGTAATCGGCCAGCTCATGCCTGATGCCGCCAGCCGTGAAAGCTGGAGGACCAAGCCCATCGACTTGCCGTTGAGGGATAAGGTCGGCGACGACCCCTACCTCATCATCCTCGACGAGTTTGAGTCATGGGAGCAAAGCATTCAGTGCCTGTTCCACGGCCTCAAATCTCCGGACGGCGTGCCGCGAGTCGGCAGCCATGAATTGCCGAAAGGCACGTTCGTTGTCCTGACGGGCAACCGGAGAGAGGATGCCGCCGCCAGTAATACTGGCAAGGCTCCGATCGTCGGTCGGTCCTCCTCAATCGAATGGCTCCCGACTGTCAAAAGCTGGGCCGCTCACGAGGGTGAACGTGCCGCCGCAAGTCCAATCGCCGCCTTTTTAGGCTACGCGGCTAAGGCCGGATCGGAGGTCGCCGACTTCTTTTGTCCGGCCCCGCCGAAGCCATGGCGCGGCGAGCCTTACCCTCAACCGCGAGAATGGTCCGCCGCTCTTGCGGTGGAGGCTAGTCCGGCATGGCCCGCCGATCCGGCATTGCAGAATCTAATTCTGGCAAGTAAGGTCGGACAGACTGCCGCCGATGCTTGCTGCGCCTTCCTTTCACTGGCCCGCAAGATCTTGCCATTGATGGAGTCAATCCTGAAAGGCGAGGCCCCGCTTCCGAACGGCCCGCAAGATCGCTACGCCATCGCCCACTGCGCAATCAGGAGAGCGATTGACCTTGCCGGAAAGGATCCGGAGGCCGCTGTCGCGGGCGGCAAGCTCGATCCAATCATCGATCGGATCTTGCTCCCATTAGACCCCGAAATGAGGGTCTGGTCCTTCAATGCCGCCAAGGCAGCGGGCATCCCTCTCGAACTGCATAGAGCGCAAGCCCAGCTGCAAAACCTCAACCTCTAACCCTTAACCCCAAACCTAGAAAAACCAATACCATGAAAGAACTGAATAGTATCTTAATAGCAAAGGTTTCCACCGCGAAACCATCACTGACTCGAAGCTTGCCCAAGCAACTCACCGACCTCTGCCGCCGTGCCGGAGTCGATGAGAAGGAGGTGAATGCCCCTTCTGTCAAAGTTGTCAAATCAGATCTGGTGAAGGAGGCATTCAAGTTGATCAATGGCATGACGCCATTCTTGCGGAAAGGAAAGGAAGGCGTGACCGGAGAGAAGCTGAAAAAAGGTCTGGCCGTCGATGAGATCGCCGGAGCGACCTATATCAAAGCCGCTGACGTAGAATCAATTCAAAAGGAATTCGACGCCCGCCGCAGCCAACTCGATCGCCTTCTCGATCAGATCGGGAATCAATACGACAGCCTGATTCGAGAGCGGCTGGCGGAGATCGGCAACCTCGCCTTCGAGGTTGAGGTCCCCACTCGATCGGAATTCCTCGCCGACTTTGGGTTCGACTTGGAATTCCGGTCAGTCGATTCCGGCGTCAGCAACGCCGTCCTCGATCAAGTGAGCGGCGAGGTTGCCGCTCGCCTCCGCGCTAACAACGCGAAGGTGCAAAACGAGTTTAAGACGGCCCATGCCCAGCCGATCCGAACTTGCATCGCGGAGCTGACCGAAACCATCGACCAGCTTGTCGATGGCAAGCGGCTTCGACAGGAGCGGCTCGACAAGGTCGTGGCCGTGGCCGCCGACATGCGCGAGCAGAACTGGCTCGGATTGCCGGACCTCTCCAGTCTGGCGACCAAACTGGAAGGGCTTGCAGCAAAGAAGGAAGCATTACCGGACGCCGCCGCTCGCGAGTCGCACGCCGCGAAGGCCGAGGCCGTGAAGGCGGAGGCCGAAAGCCTGCTTGCCGGATTTGGAATCTAAAACGTAGAACTGATAAAATGAATAAAGAACTCCTTGAGAAAGCCGCACGCCGCCTCCGGCAATATGGCGGCCTCGGCTACCAATCCTATCTCTCGATGCCAATCGAGGAGACGAGCGAAACGCCCTACGGCGCGACTGATGGTCGTTCCCTCTACTTGAATCGGGAAGGGATCGACAAGCTAGCCCGCTCCGCCGATCCGGTCGGCTTCACGGCCTTCCTGTTCCTGCATGAAGCATTGCACGCAATGCTCCGCCATCCGATCCGATGCCGCGACATGGCCGACCGTGAGACTGCCAACATCGCCGTCGATTATCTGGTCAACGGCCTGATCGATCAGATCAATCAGGAGACGGTCGGCCTTGTGCCGTTCCCGATCATTGAAGGGGCCTATCTTGACCGCGCTTTGAGCGATGGCCATGATGCACTCTCGCTATACAACCTCCTTCTGGCCGACAAGCCGGAGGAGAGCGATGAGTCCGGCGATGAGTCTGGCGAGTCCGGCGAGTCCGGCGATGAGTCTGGCGAGTCCGGCGATGAGTCTGGCGATGAGTCCGGCGATGAGTCTGGCAATGAGTCTGGCAGCGGCAGCAAGCCATCCGATCCCGACGATCTCTCCGACATTCACTCCGGCGATTTCTTCGAGCCGTCTCTCGAAGACGGTGAGACGGTCGAGGACTTCGACCGATCGGTCAATGAGACGATCGAGCAAAACGCCGCGCAAAACGAGATGGATAAGATTGCCGGAATCGGCGGCAGTGATGCCCTCTCGAAAGCTGTGGCCGATGCTCGCAATCAGTTCCAGAAGGTAGACTGGCGAGATCACCTCTCGCAATGGCTTTCGTCTTCGATCGCCGGAGGCGAGTACGATGGCATCGATGCCTCATTCTACTCCGGAACCGGACTAGTGGAGGATGAGAGATCCTGCCGCAATGTCGGCGAGCTTGTCGTGATCATCGACACGTCCGGATCGGTTGTAAATGACAACCCTTTCGTCACCTCCGCTCTCGACCAGATCGAGACGTTGTCATCCGATGTCGCGCCGAAAACGATTCACGTTGTCCATGTCGATTACATCGTCCGGCACCATGAGGAGTTAAATGCTGGCGACCCCGTTGGCCGTGAGCTTCACGGCGGATGGGGAACGAAGTTCAAACCGGCCTTCGACTGGGTTGAGGAAAACGCGCCCGAGGCCAAGGGAATCGTTTACATCACCGATGGACTAGCGAGCGACTGGTCAGAGGTAGACGAACCGCCGCTTCCTGTCTTGTGGCTTGACTACGGCTACCATACCCGCATCTACAAATTTGGCGAAGTCGCTTCGATCTATCGGGAGAGCTAATCGTTTCACCGTTGCTCCCGCCTTCGGGCGGGGGTATAGGTGGATTGATCAGATCAATCCTGCTTAACAATAAAACCAAGAAACCAATTAAAAATGATTCCACGCAAACATTTAATAATCGTGTCGGTCCTTTACATTCCGGCTCTCGCGCTCATCTCATGGATCGGGCTAGATACTATCACTCGTAAGATCCTTGAAATCCTCTTCTTCACATTCTAAACCAAAAACCAAAAACCATGAAAATAATAATTGAATCAATCGATTACGCAGATCCCGACATCTCGACCGATGTCGTGGATCAGGTCCACCTCTCGAACGGGACGACATTGCTCTTAGATTCGGGTAAACCAACCTACAACGTCTATGATCAATCGCTCGGCCCCGTCGAAGTCGGCGCGGAGTTAGTGCAGACAATAGTAGAAGGCGGAGAAGGAGACTACCGAACCCACATTTTCAAAAATGAATCTGTCTCGATAGATATCCTTCACTGAACCCTGACCCCCGCACCTTGATTCCTGTATCAGGGTGCGGCAATCAGGAATCAGCCTGAGCTAAATAAACTAATAAGAGAAAAACCAATGAAAGTATTAAGTAATAGCAAGATGGATATCACCATCGAAGTAACTCCATCCCCACCGTTTGAGGGGATAATCCGCTACACGGCAACCGCATGGGTGGGTGATCAGTATACCTCGCATCTCTACCTACAGCGGGAGAGCTTTTGCCAAGAGTGGTCTGCGAATGAAGCGGCAAAAGAACTTAGCTCTTTTATGTCGAAGCAGTATCCGAAAGCTACGTTTAAAACTAAGCTGACCGAAAAGGTCGAGACTAAGTTCTCATCAATGAAATCAGTGATATGAAATACGAAAAACAACCCAATAAGCCGGATTGGTATCGTTCCAACGATACTAAACTTTATTCCTCAGCCACGTCAG
>Ga0181556_1000281_pt1 | contig 55369 bp, 40 predicted proteins | sample 011ome_14_FD_148651 | JGI IMG/M metagenome (GOLD analysis project Ga0181556, IMG submission 148651) | Coastal salt marsh microbial communities from the Groves Creek Marsh, Skidaway Island, Georgia - 011505AT metaG (spades assembly) | ecosystem: Environmental > Aquatic > Marine > Intertidal zone...
ACGGTGGCGACGAGAGCGTGCGGCGGGCGGGCGTTCGGGGGCGCGCGCGCGGACGAATGAAGGATGATGACGTGGAAGGTGCGCCATCGCGCGACGCGGCTTCGGGCGCTGCGTGCGCGGCGCACGGCGACGACGGGCGCGGGGAAGTGGTGTGGGTCCGGCGTTTGCGGCGGCGGTGGCGCGCGCGGCATGTCGCGCGGCGCGTGCGTGGCGGCGCATGGCGCGAGAGCCGATGGAACGATGATGACAGCGGCTTCAGCAGCGCTACGAACGCGCGCGCGGTGTGCGCGAGCGAGCCGCACACGATCGCAGAGCGACTGTGGCGCTGCGGATGGGTCCCGCTCGTCGTCATCGGCGGCGAGCGCGTTCGATTTTCGCGCGCACGAGGCGTGGTTGATGGATGCGTTGACGCGGACGTGCGGCTCGAGCCGAACCGACGTCGACGTCGACGCCTGTTTGGCGTACAAATCGAACGAGACCATCGGCGTGCGCACGACGACGGAAGTTTGGACGTCGAGTAGGTTGCGTAGAGTGCGTTCGACGTACGTGGATGGCGGCGAGGTGGCGCAGATTTTCAACTGCGTGGCGTATCCGTCGACGTCGACGCCGGATGCGCCTATTTTTGGCGCGGATTTAATTTGTATCGGTAAAGGCGCGGCGCGCAAGGTATTGATTGGTGTGGATTTACAACCGATGTGTCGAGATGCGTCGTACGCGGCGGCGTACGTGCCGGAATTGCTCGCGCTGAGAGATGGGCGATTCGCCGACGTCGCGGAAACGCTCGGGACGACGACGCCGAGCACAAAATTCTATGAAGACGCCAAGTTTTTTTCAAAAGGGATGTTTTTCGCGCGACCGCCGACTGCGGATGATGAAGTCGCGCGTGCATCGCTCGATGTATTGAAGGCGTACTTTGATGTGTGGGTTCGGCGATTGGATGAAGCCGAACGCGAAGCCGAAGCCATGGACGGAGCGTGTAAATTTGGATTATCACTCGAAGACGTCAGACGGTGCGTGTTGACGGAAACCACCGCAAGGGCAGGGCAGGATGCGCATGATGAGTGGCAGCTTGAACACGACCCAGCGATTGCAATGTTTACCAAATGGTACGGCGACGCGTGGTCGCGCGAGTTCGCGGAAACGGTGTTATTCCCAGGCGGTTGTCCGTCGACAACTGGAAATTGACACCCGTAACAACTGTAGAGCATTGTAATAGCATCAGAAACACAGCAATAGCAGAAAATGCGCGAATGAATATCACCCGACGCGTGCGATTCGTTCGCATAACTGCTCGTTCGCTCGAAACGCCGCGATGTGGCCGACGCGTCGGAGCAACTGCGACTGCCAATCCGGGCCTCGAAGTCGCGTTTGCTCGGCGAGGAACACCCGTGTACTCTCCGTGATGGGGTCCACGAGACAACTCAAAGCCGCGCGGGCGCTTTCTATTGCCGCGTCGTGCACTTGCATTTCCTCGCGCGTGGCGAACGTCGTTCCGTATTGACGTTTCAGCAATCGCAACGCGTCAAATACGCCGGCGTTGATTAAAGCGCTCGACGTTGCAATTGGAATTGGATTCAACAACGTGGACGTTCGACATCGCGCGGGATCAGCGTGCGAAAACACCATCGTCGATGCGTGCATGTCACGCAGAGAACTTTTATTCGCCATGAAATGAATCGCAATGTTGCTCACGTACGCCTCGCATCGCGTCGCCCGCGTCTCGTCGCCCCGTCGCGCTGTGCCGTCGCAACGACCCATCGGCTCGCACGTCTCATCGGGAGGCCGCGGCGTAGACGTAAAGAAAACGGAATGTCCCGCATTCGGGGCGTCTCGCCGCGCATCTAACCGCAAAGGAAGCAGTGCAAACGATGACCATAACTCATCATCGAGCGTCCAGAGGTGCGCGACGACCACATTCGTTTCCTTGCGCGAAAGCATGCTACCGTTCACAAAGACTTCAATCGAGCCGCTCTCGATGTCGTCCACGGCTCGACATTCCGACTCCAAACGCACGCACACGTTCACACACGCGCACCAGTCCACACCATCTATCACCGAGTGCTGCGCACTTCGCACGAGCGCGCTGCACTGTCGTAAACGCGAGAATCCGCACAACCAGGTGTTTGAGCGCGTCGAGTACGCGCGCGCTCGATGCCGAGCGATACAATTGTTCAATCCAGCCATCGCGCGTTCGACGTGCGCGTCATCCAACGCATCCCACGCCGACGACGACGCCGCGCATTCGAGGAACACAAATGCTTTTTTAGTAAAGGTGTTGACGTCGAAATCGGCGCCGATGACGCCGGCGGCGCATTGAGGTCGAACGACGGCGTCCTCGACGAAATTCTGCCACATCCCATCAGCCAACTTTACGTAACGCACATCAACGCCTTCTGCGGTAGATACGCGAAGGATGACCGCCCGAGCGCCCGCGCAGTATGCAGACGTGGCATCGTCGAGCATGTGTCGCAGGACGTCGGGGTCGGTGACGGTGCGTCGACGGGCGTTGTCGGCGAAATCGATTGCAATTTGGAAAGTACAGCCCATGTCTCCCGCGGAGGCATCGAGACGCGGAACGACGACGATTTCTTCGGTGTCAACGGTGGATTCGTTGCTGCCGAACACGGCGTATGCGAAACTCGCCACGGTTCGCGTGAAGAACGGAAGAAGCGTGGTGTGCGTGAGAGTTTCGTCTGACATTGTCGCGAGCGCGCGTGTGAAGTCAATCGAGCAAGAATGATATGATTTATTAGAATTACACGGCAGTTTCAACGGTTGGTGCTAGTTTAATCAAAGATGACGTCTTCGTCGTCATCGTATTCACCAGAATCGACGTCGCCAAAGAACATTGCGGTGCCAACCAAACCCGGTCTACCAGTCGCGCCAAACGTCACCAATCCCGGTCTACCAGGACCAACTTCCCACGTCTCTTCATCGTCTTCACCATTAAACGCACCGACGTCGTCATCGTCGCCATCGTCGCCATCTAATACGTCGTCCTCAAACTCATCTTCACCGAGCATTTCGCTGAGCGTTTTTAATTCGCTCACCGGCGCGGGACGAGGAGCGACGGCGTTGTCATCCGTGGACACCTTTAAGCTATCGAATTCAGGGAGTTCAGGCCAACCGAGGTCGTCTAATACCACCCCTTGCGATTGTTTCTCGCTGTACCGATTTTCGGATAAAATGTTTGTAAAGTCTTCGGCGTCTCGGCTGTCGAATCCGGCGTCTTCTTCGTCTCGGCCCCAAAACGACCCGTTACCGAAACCGTCGTCTAAATCATCATTAAACGACGATCGTCGTCGCATGTCATCGCCATCGGATTCAATCTTTTCAATCACCACAAAAGTATTCGTTAATGCCGCGGCAAGTTTGACGTTGGCGCCGCCCGCACCAATGGCGCGCGAGGAATCATACGCCGATACGTAGGCGACAATCTTTGGCAGACGTTCGCCTTCAGGGAAGCTATACTCAGTCTTCTTCACCTCGGCTGGGAACAGCGCCGCCTTGACAACTTCTTCAGGGTCCTCGCTCCACTGGATGAAATGCACGATTTCTCCGCCAGAACGGTCGCGAATACGACGCAGGCGCTCGTTATCTGGCCCCACGCACGCGTCGATGGCGCTCCACACCGTTTGGCAGTCTTCAGCCACCGTCACCGCTACCTTGGTCATCTTCCCAGGGATACGACTGATGGCTTTGATGACGACATCGCCACGCGCAACTTCGGGAACTTCCATTTCGATGATACCCGCGACGACGCCCGGGATAGTCATGGAAAGAATAACTGGAGTACGCTCGCGGCCGGTGAACAGGTTGTTCTCGACGTCGAGTACAAAGCACGTCACTCGGTCGCCTTGCAGCATTTGCAGTGTCTGTAACTGCTCTTGGGCGGGAATCACACCGGCAGCACCACCATCGATGTCCACCATCCACGCGCCGTCTTCAGAACGGAATCGAACGGTGCCTTCGCACACCGTGCCAACTTTTTCAACGAAATCCTCCGTCGCTCTGCGCGCGACGCCATTCTTTATTTCATCACTCAAATACCCAATTAGCGGTCGCATGCGATTCTGGCGACGAATGTTGAAATTGAAAAATTTGGTGTCGTCGTACTCGCGCTCGACGGAACCCGAGCGTCCGATGACTTGCACCAGTACGGCAAACCGACCGCGCGCCACGTCAATGTCCACGCTCACCTCCACCCGGCGTCGCGCCTCCTTTTGTAAAATGGTCAAAGCGCTCCCACGCATGTCTCTATACGACTTTTCTACCGCGCGCGCGATGGCTTCCAAATGCAACGCCGTATCTGCCTCGTACCCTTTCTTTTCCTTGGCCAACTGGCGCAACCCGTTGACGACGGCAACCCGCCTCGCCAAATCATCCCTACTTAAACTCTCACTCGCCAATCGCAGTGCTGGATACCGGGCCTCAATCTCACTCAAATACGCCGTTGATGCCTCGATATCATCCCCATCGACGTCGTTGCGATCCCATTCCGAGCCCCATTCTTCGCCGACGTCGTCCTCGGCGTCCCGACCCCAGCCGCCCGCCGTCGCTCGCCTCGTCTCCTGACCCTCATCCCGTCGCCGTCCACCCCGCTCGCCCTCCGCACTCTCCACCTGAACAATTCTTGCCTTACGCCACGACGACGCTTGCTTCACCACAGCCTCCATGGGCGCAAACTCGGCGCGATTCGCGCTCTCGTACTCGAGCACGCGTTCGAGCAGCGTCGTCTTGGACCCACCCAGCTTGAGCCCGTAGCCTCGACAGAGCGGTTTCAACCCGTGTTCGACGGTCAACTTGGCCAGTTCGGCGCGACGAGTATCGAGCCATGGATCGGCGCTCGGCGCGTCGGCGTCGGCGTCGAGCGCGGCGGCGAAAACGCCGGCGCGAGCGCGCGAAAGCGATGGGTTAGCGGCGGCGGCGGCGGCGCGGCGCGCGTGGGACACGCGTCGTACGCGCGCAATGGTGCGCGCAGGCGCAAATGCCGGCGCGCAGGCGATTGAAAACGTCATCGTGCGCGCAGGCGCGGCGTCGTACGGGGCGTCGAGGACGTCGCGCGACGCGATATGGCGCCGGGACACGCGCGGCGACGCACATAAAGCAAGCACACGAGTGAATAATGACACGATGGATTACAACTACGAGCGCGACTATCATTGCCCTGGCGTCATATTACGAACCCGGCGCCACCTTGCGCGGTTTTTTCAAAAACTGCAAGTTACCGGGCACGAAATCCTCCAACTGTTCATCCGGCAAGGTCATAAACGGGTCGAAGGCGTCCCCGTACGCGTCGTCAAACGGCTGTAGCGCCCATTCAATTTGCTCATTCTTCAACTTTGGATACAAGCGGTTAAAGTTCTCAATCAACACCTCTGCACGCTGCGCCAAGCACACGCGCGCGAGGTTGACCGACGCCTTTTTATCCCCAGCCGAAGGCGTTTGCAACGTCCCGACGCCGTTCCACACCAAATTCATCGGTCCAACCTTCTTCGCCATGATGTTCACGCTGAACGGCTCTTGGCCCTCGACTTTTTCCAGCGCCGGGAACCCGGCGAGGAGGTCCACCTCGGCTTTGGCTTTCGCCGCCACCTCCTCCTCCGTGGGTTCGGGGCCAAACTCCTTGAGAAAGGCGCCACCTTTTTTGGCGCGCGCGCACACGAAACGCGCGCGGCTACACGCCTTGGTCGCGCGCGCGAGCGCCGGACGCGTCGCGGGCGACGCGCGCGACGTCGAGCAGAGTGTCGCGGACATGGTGGTGCGCGGAGACGGCGCGCGGTGGGTGGGTGTCGACGCGAGCGCGGCGATGAATGGCGATGCGAGGGCGTGACGTCAGCTTTATCCACACCGCGTTGTGCGTCGTCTCTCGGCGGCAGTGCGCGACGACCGCGCGAGCGTTCGATCGAGCGCGAATCGCCCTCGAGCGAGTGAGAATTCATGGCGTCCATGCGCGCGATCGCGGCGGTGACGACGGCGGTGACGGCGTCGACGACGGCGTCGAAGACGTCGAGGCTGCAGCGACACTCGGTGTCCCGAGGTGCGGCGTCTCGCCGGTCCGTATCGACGGCGGCGACGTCGCAGGTGACGTTATTCGGCAGCCAAGGGTCGAGATCGCCTTTAGTGAACTGGTACGCGAATGAGATTGGGTTGGAGCTCACGATGAAGGCGCCGAGCGACGGCGCGAACCCGCATCCGTTCAAGCAAGTACCGGCGTTGCGCGACGGCGACCTCGAGTTATGGGAGTCAGGCGCCATCTTATCATACTTAGCCGATCAATACGGCGGTTTAGACACCCCCGAGGCGCGTGCGGAGTGCGCAAAGTGGGTGTACTTTGCCAACGCCACGCTCGATCCGGTGGTGTTTAAAGAAAACGCCAACGGAGGCGTCGTGGACACGGGCGCGCGGGACCCAAATAACCGTCGCCTCGGCCAACTCGAGCGCGTGCTCGAAGGACGCGAATTTTTAGTCGGCGACACATTCTCCGTCGCCGACGTCGCGGTGTGCGCGTACTTGCTGTACGTGCCGCAATTCTTTCCCGACGTCTCCTTCGCGCCCTGGCCAAATTTGGTCAAGTACATGGGACGCTGCGCGTCCAGAGACGCGTACGGAAAAGCATTCGGCCAAAAAGTCCAGCAATACCTCGTACAAAAGTGTATAGGCTGGGTCAAAGCGTCTGGGGCGTGAGCGCGAGCGCGTCACGTCATCCAACGACACGCATTCATTCGCGCGCGTTTTCCAGTCGTCCATGTCAGCCGCGGCTTCGGCGCCTTCGCGTTCGGCGCGCCGCGTGCCTTGTATTTGTAACACACACGCGCGAGGACGATACCAGCACCTCGAGAATGTTATAAAACCCCGTCGCGTCGCCATCGCATCGCCGTCCTCGCGTCGACGACCGCTTTGCCTCCTTCACATTTCTCAAGGGGGACTCGTGACCAATTATAACTCAAGCGCGTGACTTTTGGAAATGAAAAGTCCCCATGCGCGTGCCCTCGTCAGAGATTCGCGCGTCTCGGCGCGCCCGACGCACGCGAGACACGGCGCACGGCGTCGCGCACGCGCCAACGGCGTTCGTGCGCGCGCGTTCGGCGCGCGCGCACCGCACGCGGCGCGCGCGCGTCGGCGGTAGGCGCGACATGAGCGCGTACAGCTTGAACCATTGGGTGGTGAGCAGCGACGACGACGATGACGAGCACGGCGGCGCTGGCGGCGCTGGCGCAGACGCGCAACAACAACACGCGCAGTTATTCACCGCGGCGTTGCTCGCCGCTGGGCAACGCGCCGCGATTTGGAGCGATTGTAAGGATTTTGTGGATACGCGCGCGCGGTCACCGCCAGCGAAGATTTACGAGGCGTTAAAAACAAGCGGTGCGGCGACGTGTAGCGTCGCGGCGCGGGCATTTTTGGAGGAGCATTTTGAAACTGGTCCGCGCGATCGTCGGACGACGCCCGAGCTCGTGGATTGGCGAGAAGAGCCGAATGTGGCGTTGCGTTGCGGAGGGGAAAAAGCGCGCGCGTTTACGCGGCACGTGCACGATTTATGGAAGATACTCGCGAGACTCGATGCGGATGACTACGTGGATGAAGAGTCGCCCGTGCAAGAGAGTGATGGCGATGGTGAGAGCGGCGCGGGCGCGCTACCGCAGGCTCGGACGACCTCGAGTCGGATTAAGTTGCCGTACCCCGCCGTCGTGCCGGGCGAGCGATTCCGCGAGACGTACTATTGGGACACGTATTGGATCGTGTTAGGGTTATTAACGAGCGAAATGCCCGCCACCGCGCTCGGGGTGACGAATAATCTGTTGTACATGGTCACCACGTATGGTTTCGTACCGAATGGTGCGCGAGTGTATTATTTGAATAGGTCGCAACCGCCACTGTTGACGTCGTGCGTGGCGGCGGTGTATGAAGCCACGCGCGATGGCACGTGGCTTCGACAAGCGTTGCCGTTGCTCGTACAAGAGTACTCTTACTTGATGCGCAGTGAACGTGTGATTACCGTTCGCGACGCCGAGACGGGTGAGAATCACCAATTGTCGAGGTATTTTGCCAACACCACGCGCCCGCGACCCGAGAGCTACCGCGAAGACGTCGAAGTCGCGCGCTTGGCCACGCGTAAATGCGACAACCCGATCGCCAAGGTTGAGCTCAAGCGTAAGATTTATCGACACATCGCGAGTGCGGCTGAAAGTGGATTCGATTTCAGTTCTCGATGGTTCCGAGACGGTAAAAGGTTGGAAAGTATTCGCACGTGCGACATCATCCCGAGCGACTTGAATGGTTTTATGCTTCGCGTAGAGCTGCAAATCTCAGCGCTCGCGCGCGAAGCGCTCGCAATCATGGGCCCTAGCGAAAGCGGTTACGCTGAACGCGTGTATTTGAAGCACTTGGTGACAAAGTTCGAAGCTGCCGGGCAAGCACGCCGACGAGCTATTCACGCGGTGCTCTGGGACGACGACGCGGCGAGATGGCGAGACGTCGCGTTTGAGTCGCGCCCAGGCGAACTCGTCACCGAAATCGTGCGCGATCGCTCCGCGTTGTCGTTCGCGACAAAGTCTCCATTTACGAGCGACTACACACCTTTGTGGTGCGGTGCAGCAGATCCTAATTCGGAACAAGCCTACCGCGTCGTGGAATCGCTCAAGACGTCTGGATTGGTCACCGCAAACGGCGTCGCGACGTCGTTGAACGAAACCGGTCAACAATGGGACTGGCCCAACGCCTGGGCGCCGACATCGCACATGATCATCGAAGCCATTCAAGCATACGCACCTCGCGAGGAAAACTACGCCAAGGAACTCGCGCACGCGTGGTTACGAACGTCGCATTCCGTGTGGACAAACACTGGGTACATGCACGAAAAGTATGACGTTCGCGTCGGCCACGACGGCGTCGGCGGCGGCGGTGAGTACGTTCCTCAGCGTGGATTTGGTTGGACGAACGGCGTGACGTTACGTTTACTCGATTTGTATGGGTTTCCCGACGACGACATCGTCCATGGGCCTTCTACACCGACTGAATCACCACCAAAGGAATCGCCCGCCAGCGCCGAAACGGCGCCGGCGACGTCCTGAGCTGAGCGGTTCTTCATTTCTTTGATTCTTCTTTTTTTGCTCATTCTTTCATCCGTCGACTCTGATGACAATGTTGTACACAATTGCTACAATTACTTCTACCGCGCGCGCCGTCGTACGTTCGGCGCGCGTCAATTCATTCAACTCATTCAATGTTGTTTAAATACCAAATACCTTTCACAACTGTAACGCCGCCGCACAACGCGACATGACCACCATGGACACGACCGCGTCATCGTCCGCGAAAACCGACGCCGAGGATGCGTTATACGTCTACGACGCCGACGCCCAACGCGCCGCGGTCGCCGCCAAGCCCTGGGCGCGGAACCCGCACCACTTTAAAAAGTACGTCCCAACTCGAAGCGCTGGCCACCGCGCGTCTCAAGCTCAACACGTATTCAACGCGCGACAACGTCGAACGCGCCGCAAACGTCATCGCGACGGCGCCGTGGACATCGCTCGTGCGTGTCATCACTAACTCGCGCGTGTTTTTCCGCGTGCGCACACAGGGTTAAAGTGAGCGCGTTGGCGTTGATGAAGATGACCGCGCACTGCCGACGCGGCGGTTCCATCGAAGTCATGGGCATGCTTCAAGGGAAAACCATCGACGACACGTTCATCGTGATTGACATTTTTGAACTCCCAGTGGAGGGCACGGAGACGCGCGTGAACGCGCAGGCGGAGGCGTATGAATTCATGGTTGACTTTGACAAGACGTGTAAAGACGTCGGACGCGCGGAAAACGTCGTCGGTTGGTATCACTCGCATCCGGGCTACGGATGTTGGATGTCGGGTATCGACGTTAACACACAAATGTTGAATCAACGCTATGGAGAACCATTCGTGGCGATCGTGATCGATCCCATGCGGACGTGCGCGACGGGAAAGGTGGAGATTGGAGCGTTCCGCACGTACCCCGAAGGCTACGCCGCTCCAGACGAACGGGCGTCGACGTCTCGACATCAAACGATTCCTCTGAGTAAAGTTGAGGATTTTGGCGTCCATGCCGATAAGTACTACGCATTAGATGTGAGTTACTTCAAGTCGACGCTGGATGCGCGAAATTTAGACGCGTTATGGGATCAATATTGGGTGAACACGTTGACGTCGTCGCCGTTGGCGAATAATCGACTGCTCGTGGCGGGACAGGTCGGGGATATCGAAGGTAAGCTCGCAGCGGCGGAAAAGGGTGTTAAACGCGCGCACGGCGCCGCGGCTGTGCTCGCGACGGCGGCATCGGCATCGTCATTCGGGGCGATTGGAAAAAGCGCGGCGACGACTGCGACTTCGGCCATGTCATCCGAGTCGTCGCCGCTCGCCGCCGCGACTCGGGACGCCGTCGCCGTCGCCGTCGAACAAACGAAGAGCTTAGCCACGCACGCCATCAAGGCGGCATTATTCGATGCCGTGCGTGCCGTCGATAGCGCGCGCGCGGTCGACGTCGATATGCGCGACTAAATCACCACAAACACACGTAGACGAGCCGCGAACACCAAATTTTTCACTGTACAACATGTCATTCTTCACACAAACTACTACTACTTCTTCTTCCCCGCACCAACCTTCTCCTCTAACGCCCCCGCGAGGGTGGCTAAATCATGTTCCATGGCTTTCACCCAATTCTCGAAATCGCCAATCGCGCGAAGCTCTTTGTCAAACGACTCCAAGTCGCGCGCCCACGCGCTCGCCTCGACTTTCAACACCCCCGCGGCGTCGCTCAGCTCACGCGCGGCGTCCTCGACTTTCTTCTGGTTCTCGAACACGTCGACGACACCAGCGTTGACGCTATCGGTGAGCGCTTCGGTGAGCGCGGATGTGCTCATCAGCGCCTCGCGGCGTAAGTTTTCTGTGTGAGTCAGGGACGCAACAATCAAACAATCAGTCACTGCGCCTGTCAGGACAAACGACGACGACGACGACGACGACGACGAAAGGAGATGCGATACGACGCGCGACGCTCGAGACGTACCGACACCGACATCGCGCTTCGCCGCGGCTTGGCTCGTGCGATGGGTTTCGTAGAGCTCTTTGAGCGACATGGTGTGAGGACGAGCTCTGGTGGTCAAAGAAACAAATATCGGATATTAACAAAGAACTCTACGTATACCGCACGCGCGCTTCCGTGCGCGCGCGCTTCCGTGCGCGCGCGCGCGTGATAAATACTGTGCATGTGCGCGCGTTTCGGCGCCATCATGGGTTTTGATCAATCAACGCCTTGAGCTGCAAGAGGTGCACGATTAATATGAGCACGGGCCCCACACGCCGGCGATTTCAAAAATCGCGTTATGCTTGGCATCGTAGCGCGTACACGCCATAAAATATAACGGCGCGATGATTTTTGATAATATCTGTACGGTGAGCATGAGCTTGAAATCCTCAATCGCGGTGGTTTCGATGACGGCGAGGAACACGATGTTCAAGCCGATGAGCGTCAGCCGACGTCGTCGCTGCGTTCGCGACGTCATTTCGTCAGTCATTCGTATTCAACCATAATTCACACCGTAAAAACACGCACGCTTCTATACGCATAAGCATCAATCATAACACCTCGCCGCATCGAGAACGTACCATGAAACTAATCACATTCTTACTCTTTTGCGTAAACGCCGCGACTTGCATCGCGCACATGCACGCAAACGTCGTCGCCGCCCCGAGCGCTGAAAACGTCTTCATCCCCCCACTCCAAAGCACCGTGTGCGAGGTAAATCCCCATGAAATCCCCACAAAATCCAACGCCAGCGATACGTCGTATCCAAGCCTCGTTTTCCACGGTACCATGTGCAAACACGCGCTGCACAGGTACGAAAGCAACGTGCACTGAACAAACAGCCGCGCGCGCGCCGGAAGCCATGCATCGTACCCAGCCACCCGCGCCGCCGCCGCGAGCACGAGCACAAGAAAATGCACATAGCCTCGACACAACGGCCGGGTCTGGGCGCGAAAAACACGCGTCAGTCGACGATGATTCGAGTGAGCTCGCGGCGTTTCGCTCGCACCTGTTGTCCATCGGCGTACTTTGGATGGCGCCCGAAATCCTTGACGTACGACGTCACCTCCGCCTCACGCGGCGCGGACGCGGGCAATGGTTTCGTCGTCGTCGTCGTCGTCGTCGTGCGAGCGCGTGAACGCGCGCGCGTGGGCGCGGCGGCCGCGCTCGGAGCGATGTCATTCGCTCGCGTCGTTGACTTTGAGCGCGACTTTGAGCGCGAGCGCGTCGCGCGCGTCGCGCGCGCGGGCGTTCGCGCGCGCGGCATGGGATGCGGTGGTAAGTACGATGCGAACGCGCGCGCTCGAGCGCGACGAGGCGGCGACGAGCGCGCGCCGACGGGCGCGGAATGGCGTCAGAGCAAAACACGCCGGGCGCGACAGAGCGCGACGCCGGGCGCCGCACGTCGTCGCGTGCGCGCGCGCGAGGCGGTGGACGATGACGCGCACGCTCGGGTACGCGTATTTCGCGCTCGATGCGCGCGAGCGCGGCGATGTTGAGGGCGTGTGCGCGGGCGATGCGCTCGAGCTCGAGCTTTTGTTGGACAACGGTGGACACAAAACGACGACGACAACAGCCATGGGCGCGGATACGTTCGACGTGCGCGTGACGCGCGCGGACGACGATGCGCGGTGGATGTTTCGCGCGAGCGCGCGCGGTGGATTCGCGTCGGCTGTGGCGGCGTTGGGGCCGAGTGTCGCGCGCGTGGAGGCGGTGGGCGTCGCCGGCGTCGACGACGGGGACATCGACCGTGTATCGTCAAACGATGGCGAATCGCGCGGTAATTGCGCGTGTCGCGTCGTGTGTGTGGTGTATTTTGAGCTCGCGGACGATGTCGTGCGTGCCGAGCGATTTGGATCGGTGTTTGGACGGGTCAAGTCGGCGACGGCGCGCGCGTTGTCCCACGCCGCGTGCGATTGGTCACTCAAAGAGGAGGATAGACACGCGCGTGCGTTGTGTGCGCCGATACGCACTGGCTTTTGTGGTGTCATTGGATGTCACACGCACGTTGGCGATCGCAAGGCGACGCTGAGCGCGACGTTGGAGGCACTTAGGCCGGAATTAAAAACAACGCACGCGCCGATTTCGCCGGCGACGCCCGGTTACCTCTGCGCGGGTGATCTCCCAGAGGACGTGTTGCAGAGAATATTAGGATTTTTAGACGCCAGATGCGCGAGCGCACTTGCAATGACGTGTCGCGGCTTTCGCTCTCGCGTGGATGAGACATCGGCGGAATTGGCGTTGACGTTGCATCCGCACCAACGCGCGGCGTTGGGATGGATGCGAAGACGCGAGCGCGCGCGTTTACCGAGCGTCATCGACCCCGTATGGCGGCGTCTGCGGTGCAAGGAGGATTGCAGCGTATTGTGGCTCAATACTCTTCGAGGCGAGGTGCGCGCGGTGGAGCCAGAGACGTACGGGGATTCACCGGGTGGAATGCTGTGCGACGAGCCGGGGCTGGGGAAAACTGTCACGATTTTGGCGCTCGTGCTCGCTCGACGCGGATGGCGCCCGAACCCACCGTCTGGGCACACCGCGCGGCAGAGTGGTGAGAGCTGGTATTACGAAGAAACGGCTGCGTTGACGAACGACGCGTATGGGACGCCGTCGCATCAGAGCGTGCCGAAATTACTTAATGAATCACCAGGCGGAGTGCTGGCGACGCCGCCGGCGAAATCATTAAGCAGCGGAGGACGTGGAAATTCATCCGGCTTACGGCGAAGCAAACGCTCGGGTGGAAACACACCAGTAGGCTACTTTGCTGCCGTACACAAGGATGGTCTGTACGGCACGACGATGGTGTCGAGCGCCAAACGCTCTCGCGTTGAAGCCAAGCGCGCGCACGACGCTTTGGCGGCGTCAACCATTGAAGGTACAAATCCCGCGTGGCAAACGCGTTTAGAATGCGGAGCATTCGCCGCGCCTCTTGGATTTATCGCAAGGGATGGCTTACGCGACGATTCCGCGCGATTAAAGCGCAACACGTCCCATTTTGAGTCCGTGCTCCGCAATTGCGTGCTCTACATCGGCCGCGCCGTCGTCGTAGACGTGGTGGATTACATTTTAGAAAACACTGTCGAAGTCTCGCACGCCATGCCGCTGTCGATGCCACTGTTTCGTAGAAACGACGATCAGCCGCCGGTGTTTCGCGCGCTCGGATTAGAGCGCAAGCCAGAAATGGCGCGATTGGAGAACTCAATCCCGTACGGACCACCCGGGACGTCGGATGAGGATTTAATCTTAGACAAACGAGCGTTATACGACGCCATTCGCATCGTCGATAACCGTGGCGGTGACGAACCGACGCGCGTATGGCTTTCAAGTGCGACGCTTGTCGTTGTGCCGTCGGTGCTCATTGCGCACTGGTTGCAACAAATTGCATTTTGCGCGAGCGGGACGTCGAGCGCCGCGCCTCGCGTCGCTGTGCTGGACAAGCGTCGCAAGAGCGAGGACGGCGCCGTCGACGACAATAACGACGACGACGACGACGACGATACCACCAAGCTCGACCACGACGTGCGCGTTCGCACGAGCGCGCGGTACACCGCGGTGGATGATTTAGCTTCATTCGACGCGCGCGAATTGGCCAACAAATTTGACGTCGTCATCATGACCCTCGACCGGCTGTCCAGCGAATTCACAAACATTGACACGCCACTCTTGCGTATCTTCTGGCAACGCGTCATTCTCGACGAAGGACACCAACTGAGCAAAACATTATCGATTACGAACCGTCTTTCGGTGGCGTGCGCGCTCAAGGCGCACGCGCGTTGGCTCATGACGGGCACGCCGACGCCAACCACGCTCAAGGGCGCGGGCACGGCGCATTTACAACCGCTCTTGAATTTCTTACGGCACCCGCCCTACGGCGCGCACGCCGCGGCGTGGACGCACGCTGTACAGCGTCCACTCGAAGGCTCTGACCCGCTCGCGCAAGCTGACGCGGTGGAGCGCCTCGGTGACGTCTTACGTAGATGCATGGTGCGCACGTGTAAATGCCACATCGCGTTGCCGCCGCTCTCGCGCTCCACCGTCATGCTCCCATTTAGCGACGCTCACGCCGAAAGCTACAACGGTATCGTCGCCCACGTCAAGCGCAGCTTATTACTCGCCGATTGGGGCGACCCGAATCACGTGCAGTCGCTGCTGCACCCGAAAAACGTCCGCGAGGCATCCGTCGCGGTGAACAACCTTCGCGAAGCCGCGTGCGTGGTTGGCCGCATGCCAGTGAAATTCGACCCGGTGGAATTCGAAGAAACCATTCGTGACGTCCGCATCGCGCTCGAAAAGCGCAACATACGTGGAGACACACGCGAGGAGCGCGTGAAGCGCATCTGTCCGGCGCTCGTGCAGTGTAAGGGGGCGTGCGATTTGTGTTTACGCGAAGTCACGTACCCGATGGTGACGCCGTGCGCGCACGTCTTGTGCTGCGCGTGCGTACTCCACGACCGACGCTCCGGACGCACGATGAACGACGACACAAAGGACGACGATATCGTTCTTCCCGAAGGCGTCGCACGCGCGCCTCGAGGATGTCCAGTGTGTGGATCGAGTTACGAAATGCAAGACGCGACGCCCAATGAAACCAACGCCACGCCGCTGCAACGCGTGCCGCAAGACCTCATCGAGCTTCAACCTTCGTACCAGCAGCTCGGATGGAGCGTCAGCGAAGGCGATGAAGTCAAAGCGCAAGGAACGTCGAGTAAATTAGACCACTTATTGACGCTGTTGCGATCGATTGGGTGCGCGGCGGATGCGGAGCTTGCGCGGGCGAGGGACGAACGGGACCAGTTTTTCGCTCGGGACGCGTTGGGCACGAGCGAACACGTGCCTGGTTGGCGTGGCACAATCGATCTTAACGCCGTATCCGATGATGGTGGTCGACGACGCCGACGACGAGGACGATTACACACCGCGGCGCCGATTATTCCGCGAGAATACCTCGCGCCCGGCGCGCCGTATCCGAAAAAGTGCATCATTTACAGCAATTTTTCTACGCACGTGCACGCGGTGGACTTGGCGCTCACCGGCGCGCGCGTGCCGTTTGAAACGTTATCTCGACTCGGTCTCACCCGGCGTGATAAAGACCGCGCGCTCGCGCGTTTTCGCGCCAATCCGGACGTGACGACGCTCATTGTCGATCAAAAATCCGCGGAGGGGTTGGATTTGAGTTTCGCGAGCGTCGTGGTGTTGATGGAGCCATTATCAAACGCCTCGCTCGAAGCGCAAGTGGTATCGCGCGCGCATCGCATGGGACAGAAGGATGAAGTGCGCGTGTACGTGCTTGCGATGCGCGGTACGGCGGAGGAGACGTTGCTTGAAGTACAGGCGGAATTGCGAGGGAAGAAGAATGCCAAGGAGACGCCAGACAATGACGATGGGCTCCGGGCCGACGTGGCGCCGACGGTGGCGACAGAGGCGCTCTCGAGAAGGAGAATCTTAGAACGATTACAGCTCGTGTCTTCCGATGCCGCGGATGCCGCGGCAGAGCAGCGCGCGCACGCGGTGCGAGAACACTTTGAACGGCTCGAACGCGCCGACGCAAGCCGAGACGGAGACGGAGGCGGTCGAACGCTCGGCTCGATGTATAAAAAGTTTGAAATTGAAGAGCGGCGCCAAATGCGAGACGCCATCGAGGCGAGCGTGCGAGACATGTCGGAGAAGGCAATGAAACAGCAACGCGTTGAAACCATCGTCGGCGGTGACGAACATGACGGAGAAGCGCGCGCGGAACCGTGGAATTTACGCATCCGCGACCCAAATGACTCTGGCGCCGTGAAGAGCTTTACGCTACCAAATGGCGGGAAAACGACAGCGTCTGCGATGCAAGCCAGAATCGCACAACGTCTCGCGCTCTCGTCGATAGATGCGTACGTCGTCTCGTGTGGGTTTCCACCGCGTGCGCTCGAGGCGCGGCATTTATCGACGTCGATTGCGCTTTTGGGTGTGCGCGATAACGACTTGATTTCGTTACGGGACGCCAAAGGCTGCGCGCCCGAGGATGTGGACGCGAGCGCGGACGACGCGTCCGTCATGGCGATAAAGACTACAGAAGTCATGCCGTCGGTGTCAACGACGAACGCGAAGAAAAGACGCCAGGCGGATGCGGCGACGCTCGACGCGGCGGTGCGCAGACGTCTTTCGGCGCAATTACGCGCGGCTGAAACGAGCGCCGACGTCATGCTCCAAGATCCCGACGCAAACGGCGCCGACGGCTCGAGCAACACTGGTGCGACGATGTCTCTTGATTTACTCCGCGCCGCTGAAGCCATGGCGAAGAACGCGTACGCCACAGATCCGACGGTTCGCTCGTTGCAAGACGCCTTCATGGCAATCATAGACGAGCGCGCGCAGCAAGCCGAAGGAGATGCTAAAGTTTCCGCTGCCCGCGCCGGCGCCGTGACGTACACCACTCTCGCGGATGGCCGCATCGTAGTGAAATACTCCGCTCCTGACGTCGCGCAAGGCAAGCTGGCGCATACCGAACGTAGCGATTGCGTGGCAGACGTCCCAGCCTCCATGTTAGCTTTCATTCTCGCCGTGGCAGTCGCCGATGGCAACAGCCGCGCCAATCTCGCCCCGTCAGCCATGGCTGTCGCTTCGCCTCGCGTCTTTTGGTCCGTCGTTCGCCACGGCGGCGTCGGCCCGGACGTCTCTTTCGCGCAAGCATTGAAACGGTTAGCCCCGACGGTGGCGAATTGGGACGCGCTGAGTCATCGCGAACGCGTCGCCAATCCAAAATACGCCGATTACGACACCACCGACGGCCCCATCGACGAATTCGGATGAGCCATCATGTTTAGACGCAAAGTTGCGTCAATACTAGCCATAGCGCGTAGACTCAGAGACATTTAAACGTTTGGAGATGTACCAATACGACGGCGAAACACCAAACGGCTGAGGGATATTCCTCACTTCTCGCCGCGCACTCGCAACCTCACGCGCGCCGAAGATGTCCGATCCGGACGTCGACGTCACCGCCCTCAAGTCCCGCGTCGACGCGCTCGTCGCCGAACTCGCATCAGAGCGCCAGAAACGCGCATCCGTCGAGTCCCGCCTCGTCGCCGCGAAGACGCTCGCCGAAACCTTGGCTGCCAAAGTCGACGAAGAAGAAGAGTTTTTATCCAACATGCTCATGGCCAAGGTGGCCAAAGTGGAGAGCGAGAAAAAGGAACTCGCCCTGCGCGTCGAGCGCGAGGAGGAGTTCTTGACGAATAACTTACAGCGACGGTTAAATGCGTTACAGAGTGAAAAGGTGGCGCTCGAACGCGCGTGCGAGACTGAGCAAGAACACATGGTGAATAAGCTCCAAACCGCGCTCGAAAGCCTCGGTCGCGAGCAAAAGACGATTTCAAAAGAGCGTGACCGCTTGCGTGGAGATTTAATGCGCACGAGCATTGAAACCGAGCGGCTGAAGAGTGAAAAGGTGAGCATTGAGGTGGCGCTCGAGAGCGAAGAAGAGCACGTCGTCAACGTACTTCAGGGACAGATTTCGTTGTTGCTCAAGCGGAATCGGTACTTGGAGCGACAAATCAAGGCTCTCGGTGGGACTTTTAGCGCGTTTTCGGATTCCGAGGGGTGGGGAGACGACGAACACGGCGTGGGGAGCCCGACGCGAGCAGGGGCGAGAACGGGGACGTATTTTGGACGAGCAAATTCGCACTCGAGACCGTCGGCGGAAACGTCGCCGTTTACGAGCGATCGCGAGAGTATAAGCCCGGGAAGACGACGATTTTCCGGCACGGGTGGGAGTTTACGCACGCTCGGACCGCAAGGCGGGCTCCGCGTCAATTCAACGTCGAATGCGCCTCCAGGGGTGAATAAAGCGCCCGCGCCTCCGGCGTGAGACGAAGACAAATGTACGATACGCGCGATACGGTACAACTACTATTTCTATCAATACTATTACAACACGATTCTGTACATTTCGCACCCGGCACTGCATGGAATGTCATTCTAAGTCGAGCGCCGTCTACGACGGCTGCCGTCTTGCCAACGCCGCGAAAGGGTTCCCGTGCGCATACTTTGGCCCCGCACCGTCCATCACCGACGTCGTCGACGTCCCCTTTTTCTTCGGCAACGCCCCAGCGCGCTGGAGGTCAACCTTATCCACCGCGTAGGAGGTCCTCTTTCTCTTTTTACCTTTGAGCTTGACCTCGCGCGTTCGCGACTTGGCCAACCGCTCATCCACGGCGAGTGGATTCACCACCGCGCGCGCTGCTTTCGGCGCCGCATGCGTCGATGACGATGCGCTCGGTTTGCCGACATCATCGTTATCGTCGTCGTCGCCGTCGTCGCGCTCGCCCCACGCGCTTTTCTCTTCCTTTTCTCGCTTTGCCGCGCGCTTCACCCGAGCAAACCACTTCATGCCTTGCGCTTGCGGGTTATGCCCCTTCATCTCGACCACACCGGCACGTATATATACACAGTATCTATCTATCCCACGCTCCGCCGAGCGTACCTCGCGACGCGTTGTGCGGACTAAGTCGCTCTCACGCACCGCTCGAGGTGCCACGCCACGCGCTTCGCCGCTAGCGTTCTCGAACATCTCGGGCAGCGCACGACTGGATTCAGCGCGTTCGCATCGACATCACCCGCGCGAGATGATTTACATTCGCGTTCTGCCGCGCGTGCGGCGTCGATGGGCGCCGCGGCGCGTGACATGCGGCGTCTGGCTACAATCGCATGCTCCGCGAGCGCCACGCGAGCATCTTCAAAACGCAACGGCTCGCCCGATGGCGCGTCTCGCGCGGCGTCAAAGGCATCGAGTGCGGCGCGAACGACGGTGTTTGGGGTTTCGTACGCCTCGAGCGCGCGTTCGAGCGCGCGCTCGCGTGCGGTTGACATGGAGAGGCGAGGAGTGACGCTGCATCATCATCTTCATTCGTCGCCTCGCGACGCGCGCAGCGCCGTGATGCTCGCGCGCCTCGCGCGATGCGCGCGCATAGAGCCGCACGTGGCGTCTTCGCGTCGTCGGGTCGCGACGAAGGCGTCAAAGTCGTCAAAGATGGGTCGGTTCCCGTCGACGAAGAGCGTTGAAAACACGCCCGCCTTCGCGGCGGCGCCCGACATTCACGGCGGACTCGACATCGACGCCGTCGTCGCGCGATGGGGGGCGTCGGCCACGATTGTGGATGACATATGTGCGACGTTTGGCGTCGGCGGCGGCGGCGCGGCGCGCGCGAAAGCGCGTGAGCTGGGCACGCCTCGCGTGCTGCTGACGCACAAGAATGAAAACGTCTACAACGCCTACGCGTGCGAAATCGCCGCGATGACGCGTGCGTCGCGCAGTCTGTGCGTGGGCATGTTCCTCGCGATGGGAGACGCGCGCGCGGTGCGCCACGCGGCGGGTTTGCGCGCGGAAATTGTGCCTTTGTTCGCGAGGGACACCGCCGAGGCGTTGCTCGCCGACGTCGAAACGTTGCGCGTGACGTTTTCATCGCATGTGAACGCACCGGAAACGGCGTTTTTTCACGATTGCGTGGCGAGACATCCTCATCGTATGAGCTCTGACGCGTTGGGTGCGGCGTTCGGGCGCATCGTTGATTCATGGGGCGCGGGGCTATCGCGAGCTCGAGGCGACGAACGTCAGATGGAGGACGTCGCGCGCTTCGCCGTCATCGAATCTGCGCGAGGCTACGTCTTTGGTTTAGTGTCCTACGCACCTTCGAGTTTAAGTTTACGCGCGGTGGATTGGGCGCGCAAGCCACAGCACTTTAGTGCGGGCACACGGGCGGAAATTGCATTGGCGTGCGTAAACGTCGCCGCGGCTGGATGCGAAGCCGCGTTTGACGTCGACTCGGGCTCCGCCGCCCTCATCGACCCGTGCTGTGGCTCTGGCACCATGCTCCACGCCGCGTGGACGCGTGGATTCGCCGTGGCGGGCGGTGACATATCTCCTGGCGCAGTGGCGATGACAAAGACGAACGTCGGGTACTTTGTCGCCAGAGCGGGACAAAGCTCGACGATGCCTCGAGCGGTTGAACGGGACGCGCTCGAGCCGAATGCGTTTCAAGACGCCTACGGCTCGCACAAGCGCGTGGGTGCAATAGTGAGTAACTTACCATTCGGCCGCCGCGTGGCGATTGGTGGCGGCGACGGCGATGGGCGGGCGAGCGTGGGGGCATTTGCGAGCGAATACGCGCCGATGTTGACGGCGTTTCGAGACGCCGCCGACCGACACGTATTCATCAGCGGCGTACCGATTGCCGATGATATGCGCGCGATGGGATATAAAAACGTGAGCGATGTGAGTTTGTGTAGGTTTGGTCGATCGTTTATGACGATTGCGCTCGGCGAGAGCGCGTCGGGGGCGTTGGAGCCGGCGACATTGTTTAGCGTGGACGAGGCGCTCGAACGCGCCGCCGGGAAAAAGGAGAAAAAGTGGCAAAAGTCTAAGTCCAAAGTCGATATCGCCGCCCGCTTCGCCAATCCCAATGCGTTGCGAATTGCCATAGATGTCTCGTACGAGCAAGATTCCACGCGCGCGCGTCGAAGCGTGGCGAAGCAGTTGTGCGAGTGCGTCGGCGTGTCGCACCGAAACGACAATTTAGCGTTGACGTATTGCGCGTGGCGAGGCCCAATCGCGGAAGAATCGCGTGAATACTTTTTTAGTGACCGCTGGGATTGCATTAAAAAGGATGATCGCGATGTTGAAGAGGTTTTCGCGCCGGAAGACATCGTGTACATGTCTCCGGATGCGGACGAAGCGCTGGATGAAGTCGACGCGAGCAAAGTGTACGTCGTCGGTGGCATCGTGGATTTAGCCACAAGAGGCATGCGCACCAGCGTCACTCGCGCCACGAATGCTGGTTTGCGCGCCGTGCGGCTGCCTATTCGTGAATTTAAGCCCGAGCAAACGCACACGGTGTTGAATATAGATGCGGTGGTGAAAATTCTCGCCGCTCGGCGCTCTGGATTGAGCTGGGACGAGACGTTTGAGCGAGAATTGCCGAAACGACAGAAGAAGGAACGGCCGAAACGAGAGAAACGCGAACGCGTCGTCGAATAGTTGTATACTACGTAGTCTTGATTTTTTATTTTACAAGCATAGAATTCTAGGAGTGCGGCGAAGGCAATGCGCTTCGTTTTTCGGCGAGAAACGTTTGCAGCGATTTGAGACGTCTATCGATGTCGTCCAATACGCCATCCTCAACGACACCCACGCGCCAATCCCTGTCATCCTCAACCACGCGCGCCCCTGCATCATCTATAAGTTTTGTAGTCTGTGACGGCGTCCACGTCACTGGCGGATCGTCGTCGCGCGTCGGTCGAGTCTTGACGGTTGAACGTGCCACCGAGCGTTGCGTCTGTTTCAATCTCGCGTTCATCTCGCGCAATTTCACACGCAATCGCTTCTCAGTCTCCTTGCATTCAGCAACCTCGGCTTCGAGCTCAGCGATGCGTGCGGCATCGGCGGCTTTTGCGTCCGCGGCTTCTATGGCGCGCGCTGCCAGCGCAGCTTCCGCCGCTGCCGCCTTTTGCGTCGCGGCTTCTTTAGCCTCTCTCGCCGCGCGCAATTCCAATTCCTGCTTCTTCTGCACCAACGTCGCGTTCGTCTCGCGCCTTCGACTACGTCGCGCCAACTCATCTTTAACTTCACGCAATGCTTCGCGCAAACGCGCGTTCTCCTTGACTAACGCCGACTTTGATTCTGACGCCGACGTCGACGTCGACGTCGACGCGTTCAACGAATGTGAATGTTGTGAATGTCCCCCATCTCCCCCCACGCGTTCGAGCGGCAAAGGAAAATACACGCGACCTATATATTTATCCACCCGTGTCGCCAGTAAATACCGCTTCGAATCGTCATCTACATCGAATTCTTCGTCTTCGATGTCGCCTCCGCACGCGGCTCGTCTCACCTGACTCGTCGTCAACACATCAAGAAACAACCCTCGTACCTTCCCTCGCCCATCGCGCACCGCATCGAGACAATCACAAAACATGCGCACAAAGGCATCCACGCTCATCGGTGTCGTCGACGACGCCCGCGCGCTCTTGGCGCACATAGAGGCGAGCCAAGAGCGCGAGAAGACATTTGCAAAACAATCATCAGACACAGATGCATCCATCCGACGCCCGCTGTCGTCCGCGAGGGCAATCTCCACGGACTCATCGTCGTGAATCACCACGCGCACGCGATGCGGGCGATGGCGCAAGGGCAGCGTGCGATCGATGACGCGCATGCGCGCGAATGATGCGTGTCAATGACTGACAACGGTCCACACATCTGCGCGCGTTTTCCGTCGCGTCGCGTCGCGTCGACGCCACCGCCACCGTCGGCTCGCGCGGTGCATCCAGACGCGCTGCGTGATGCAGAGCGCACGAATTTACGCGGTGTGGGACCGCGCGCTGTCGTTCGTGCACGCGATTCGCGCGTTCATCGAGTGGGTGCTCAGCCACAACGCGTCGCGTTTCGGCATCGCCTCGCGCGCGTCGCGCGACGATGCGCGCAAAAGGCGAGCGCAAAAGGCGCGCGTGGTGCGTGTCGTCGCGTTCGGCGGTGCCATGGCGCGAGACGCCGCGCGTGTCGTTGCGCGGGCGTTGGATTCGTGCGTTGATGCCAATCGTCTCGAGGTGGTTGACGCGCCTTCGCGCGTCGTCACTGCCGCGATCGCCGAGCCCGAGGCGCACGACGACCAAGGCGTGGCGTATGTCATCATCGTAGAAACCGCGGAAGGGGATGAGCCGGCGATAGAGGCGCGAGAGGTGGTGCGTGAGGTGCTTCGTGCGGCGGCGAGCGCGAGCGCGGGAACGGGCGCGTCGACGCCGACGTACGCGTTGGTTGCGATTGGCGACACAAACATCATTCCAGACCGCAGCGCGTTTAGAAGTAATCAAAATGTGAGCGCGGATTGCAACGCTGTGGGGCACACGATTGATAATGCGTTACGTTTGAGATTGGGATGGAGGCGCGTCGGTCGGCGGATGGATGTGGACGCCGCAAAGTTATCCGAGGATTGGGCGCGCGCGGACGACGCGCCGGCGGAGATTGCGCGTTGGGCGCGCGACGTCGTGCACGCATTAGCCGCATAGCGCGTCGCTGTTGTTGGCAGCGCACGATTAGATAGCAAGTAGTAGCGTTTACGAATAGAAGAGGATTGAATTGACATTGACGATGCGGTTGTCAGAGGGCCAAACGTAACATTTCCGCGAGTTCGGCATCGTTTAACGCCACGGCGTTGCCCTTCATGGATGAACTTTGCTTGCTCTTTTCAATCACGCTCGGGAAGTCGGACGGTTTGAGTCCAAAAGACCCGAGACCGGGCACGGAGCAATGCTCAACGAGGTCGACGAGAAATGCGACGCCGTCTTGCGCGGTGGCGTTTGGATTACCCGTAATCGCGCGAGCGACATCTACGTATCGCGCGAGCGCTCGCTTGGCCAGTTCCGGGTCATCTTTCGCCACGCGACCTTCCAACGCGCCAATATTAATCGTCCACGAGTGCGGTAAGAGGGCGGCACAAATGGCGCCGTGCGGCGCGTGCAACAATCCTCCCAATGTCCCGCTAAATCCGTGCACGGCGCCGAGCTTCGCGTTCGCTAGCGACAATCCACCATAGTACGAGCACAAGCACATTTGTTCGCGCGCGTCGATATCCGAACCGTCATCTACGACGCGTCGGAGCGCGCCCGCACCGGCGAGAATACCCGCCATCGAAATCGCATCCACCATTGGATTGGGCGTACAGCATACGTACGGTTCAATGCACTGCGTCAACGCATCCAAGCCCGTGTGCGCGGTGACGTCTCGCGGGAGCGTCAACGTTAATAGCGGGTCAATAACCTGCGCATGCGTGGACAAACAATGTAAAGTCAGTCAATCGCACGCGATGGATGGCGCGAGAAACGAACGGGACAGCCAGAAAAAAGACAAAGACAAAGACGACGCACCGCAACGGATGGTAACATAAATGGATGCCTCATTGACACCTTTCGATCGCCTGCCTCCAAAACTGAATTCTTCGCCAAAACTGAATTCTTCGCCACTTCCGCACCAGGCCCAGCGGTGGTGGGAATAGCAATAAACGGCGCCGTGCGCTTCGTTAACGGTTGCGCGCGGCCGACGACTTCTAAAAATTCATACAAATCCGGCTCAGCTCCGCCATTGGTAATCATCGCCGCCACACACTTTGCCGTATCCACCGCCGTTCCCCCGCCGACGGCTACGACGATCCCACATTTATTTTTCGTGGCGAACTCGATGCAAGCGATCGCGCTCGCCACCGTGGGCTCGCCTCGCGGGCACCGAAACGTCGCCGCGCGCGCCCCGAGCTCACCCACCAATTTCTCCTCGAGCGGCTTGGAAAACCGCTCCGACTCGCCGGTAACAATCAAAACTGGATTCTTTGTCGTATCCACGCCTTCGAGCTCGGCGAGCTCGCGAACGAGCGCCGGTACGCGGTCAAACGCGCCGCGTCCGAAAACCATGCGCGTTGCGGTTTGGAATTCAAACGGCGCCACCGCCGCGGCGGTGCGCGACATCATCCGTCGCGGCGTCGACGCACGATTTGTACGCGAGTGTTTTGCGGCGTTCGCGTTCACCGACGTCGCGTGCGTCGCGTGCGCGGCGCGCATGCCTCGCTCGAGCGTCGTAGGATAAAGCGACGCCATTCGTGCGCACGCGTCAAAACTCATGGCTGACGGCGCCGCGCGCGGCGGTACGCGCGGCGGACGCGATCAATTCTCGTGGGATAACGTGAAATCCGACGCCGACCGCGAGCATTACCTCGGGCACTCTGTCAAGGCGTCCGTCGGGCGTTGGCAAAAGGGTAAAGATTTGTTTTGGTACACCAGGGAGAGCGGTGCGAACGACAAAGACGCGCCGACGAGCGCGAAAGACGCCGCGAGGGAGTTTGCGGCAATCAAGGCGAAAGAAGATGCGGCGATTGCGGCGGCGTTGGGGTTAGAAGCACCCGGTTCGAAGGGTGAGAAGCGCAGGAAGTCGTCGTCGCGAAGACGCGAAGACGACCGGGACGGCGACAAAAAACATAAGCGGCGCCGACGGCGACGGCGGGATGACGGTAGTGTCAGCGATAGTTCGAGTAGTAGTTTAAGTAGTAGTTCCAGTTCGTCGTACGAGCGGCGGCGTCGTCGACGAAAGATGAAAAAGGAGGCGAAGAAGGCTAAAAACCAAAGCGAGCGCCGTTCGAGGTCGCGGTCAAGGTCGCGCAGCCGCGAACGCGAACGGTCGCGCCGCGAGCGATAAAACGCCCATGCTCTTGATTTGTGTTCTGTGTATAAGCCATATCCAGCGCCGTCACGGGTGCGATACGAATGTAGTAATACGAATAGCGATTAATTTCAACGCGTCGCGTCACTTTGCGCCTCTCGCGCGCCGCACGCTCTCGCACGCCGACGCCATGTCCACCGCCCATCTCCCGCCAGATGTTCTTCAAAACCTCGCCCAGCACATCGCCGAAGACGTCATCACGGGCAACTATGACTTTGGGCGACAAAAGATTCGCGTTGTTTCCACGGTGAGCTTTGGTTTTGGAAGTTTGTCCCCGACATCCTTGGTGTGGTACGCGCTCTCTCGCCTCGTGCTCATCGGCATCCTCGCCGTCGTCATCGTCGGTGGACTCGTGTACACGCATCCGGAGGCAGTGTACGCGCGCATCGATGCGTGGATGCGGGCGCGGGTGTTGAAGGAGGCGAGCGAGAGAACGCGGTGCGACGTAACCGTCGAAAGCATTCGCGCGCGCTGGAATTCCGTCGTCATTCGCGGGTTGGTGATTGGAAATCCTAAGAAAGATGGCGACGACGACGCTGATTTTAAATCTCCGCACTTGGCGTCGTTTAAGGAAATTAAAATTGCCATGCATTTTCTTTCAGCGATTGGGCGGGTGCAGCGAGGCAATTTTATTGCGGGATTCATGACGACGTATATAGACGAGATATTCATCTCTGGTGCGCGCGTGTACGTCGAAGACGCAGGGAAGAGGAAGAACTATCAAATCATGAAACCTCCTCCGACGACGGTGACGACGACGCTGACGGAGAAGAAGGATGATGTGATAGCGGACGCGCCCGCCGAAGCCGCGACGTCGACGTCGTTTTTCGGTGGGTTGACGAGCTCCTTGGAAGCGACGCAAAAGGCGTTCGATGCGCAGATTCAAGAGGCTATGAAACTTCCGGGTGCGATCGGTGAATCAATTCAAAGTGTCTCTAGCGATCTCACTAAGCGCATGTATGCATTGGTGGCGATTTTAGATAAATTACAACGCGTGCGAGTGTTGAATGACGACGAAATGAGCGCGTTGTCAAGCGACAAAATCCATCGCGCGCCGACGGTGTTGCGGATGCAAAATCTCACCCTCGCAGACTGGAACTTATCAATTCTTTCAGTCGCTGAGACGCCATTTTCGTTCGCGCGATGGGAATTGAATAACTTCCTCGGTAATCCGCGAGAATTGGGCAAAAGCGTCGCCGTGGGATTGGTGCAAGAAATAATCAATGATTTCCATCGAAAGATTTTTGGCGGCATCACCAACGGCGTGGGCGCCATTGGAAACGGTATATTCGACGCGGGCTCGTTCGTCGTCGGTGGCGCCGTCGGTGGGGTCACGACGGTTGGAAGCGGACTCGTGAGCGGCGTCACGACGGTTGGAAGCGGATTGGTCGGCGGCGTCGCGACAGTTGGAGGTGGATTGGTCGGCGGCGTCGCGACAGTTGGAGGCGGATTGGTCGGCGGCGTCACGACGGTTGGAAGCGGACTCGTGAGCGGCGTCACGACGGTTGGAAGCGGATTGGTTGGTGGCATCACGAACGCCGGGCAAGCGCTCGCATCAAGCACAAGCTTCAAATAATAATACTAGAATATACACTGCTGTAAACAATCACTATTGCCGCCGCTACCGCACGTGCGGTGCGTCTCTAAAACTACGTTTTCTTACCGATGCCGCGAGTAGAGGCGATGGCTTCTTCGGCGCGCGCTAAAATCACACTAAAATCCACATCGTTATGGCGCTTCCACGTGTGATGGCGCGCCCATTCTTTACTTGGGAACGCGGGTGAATTCAACCCGTGTAAAATTCGAGCGACTGCGCGCGCAGACATCATACCAGATCCACCACCTTTACCGCCGCTTCGATGCGCCAACAACGTCTTGACATCAGGGCCGAGCAGCGTCGACTCGCGCTTGACCACATCTGGCGGCGACGGGAGCATGTCCGTGTTCTCATCCAAGTACTCCGCCAGGCATGTACGTAATAATTCGCCCTGCGCATCTTCGTTTTCGGCGTTAGCGGCGTTATCCATGGCGATGTACAAGGCGTCAATCTTCCCGACTGAACACGCCTCTATGTCCCGACAATGGTCGGCGAGCGCTGTGGCGAGCGGTATGATGTCTTTTGGCGGTTGACGAATAATCTCAAATCCCACCGCGCGATCAGATAGCTCATATCGCACTTGATCGTGTTTAGATAGTGCCTTCAACTGCGCGGCGACATCGTCAAATCCACTTTGCATGAGCATCGCCGCATCCACAATTTTAAACTTGTACTTGGACGCCTTTGGTTTCGGCACGAGCTTGGCAATCGCTGCCGCAAGTGGGCACTCCTCACCAATCTCCGCGGGCGAGCGACCGTAGAACTCAGCCTCACACGTCGCCCGCAGATCCGGTAATACGCGAATGAGACCCTTGGCGTGCTGAGCGTCGAGCTCGTTCACCGCCGACGGATCACGAGAACGAATATCAATCAATCCTTCGCCCCATAAATCCAAACACGACAGTACGGTTTCAATTGCCTCGATGCGCATGTCGAGCTTGATTTCCATTTCATTCGCGGAGATGGCGCCGACGCATGGCGTCCACGCCTCGTTCTCGCCGGTGCTTTCCTTTGCGCTCACCGGACCAGATTGAAAGATGTGCTGGAGCAACTTTGTGATGGATGGACGGTCGACGCCGTCCGCGTAGGTCAACGACCTGGAGCGCAAATAATCCACTGGATCGATAAACGTAATGCACGCCGCCGGTGCACCATCGCGCCCTGCGCGTCCAGCTTGTTGGATGTATGCTTCAGGCGAGCGCGGAAGAGCAAAATTTATCACCGCGCGCACGTCAGATTTGTCCAATCCCATGCCAAACGCGATGGTGGCGACGACGACGCGAATTTTACTCATCATGAATTCGCTCTGTGTCTGACGCCGCTGCGCAGGTTCTTGTTTTGCATGATACGATTTGGCTTTGATGCCGTTATCATACAAGTATGTCGCCACTTTATCGGCGTCGGCTCGAAAAGACGTGTACACGATGACGCTTCCGGTTTGGAGTAATTCGTCATACTTTAACATGTGTAGCAATGTCTTTTCGCGTGCGAGCTCTGGAACACGCATGACGGACAAAATTAAATTATCGCGCACGCGCACGTTGCGCAGAACACCGTCGCTTGGAATTCCGAGCTGTTTGATGAGGGATAATTCGGTCTTTTTCGTCGCCGTGGCGGTGAGCGCGAGCGTCGTCTTTGCCCGCACGCGATCGCCTAGAATACGCCCCAGTCGATGATACGCTGGGCGGAAATTGTGCGACCATTCACTCACGCAGTGTGCTTCGTCAATCACCGCCAAGGAAACCCCACCTTGAAGATTTAACAAGTCGTTCACGAAATGTTCATTCAATAGTCGTTCAGGGGAGACGAAGAGAACTTTGAATTCGCCAGCGCGCAAGCGCGTCAACGTTTCCCACATGTCGTTCCGATGCATGTCACTTCGTAAAGATCCCCCTGGTAGAGATGGCGGAAGTGAGTCTAACTGATCCGCCATGAGCGCGAGTAACGGCGACACGACTAGCGTGAGCCCGGGAAGGAGCATGGCTGGAAGTTGATACGTTAGACTCTTCCCGGCGCCCGTCGGTAGCATAGCCAACGTGTTTTCCCCGCGTAACACACGCTGGACAATCTCCAACTGCCCAGGTCGAAAGCCGTCGTGGCCAAATCCACGCTTTAAAACATCAGTGAGATTTTCTTCGCTTGGATCGCGCGCAGCGAGGGCGATTGCGGCTTGCATTTCTGGTCCAACTTCAAGTCGAGCGCGTCGCTCAGCCTCTGCCTTGGCGCACTCCGCGGCGGCAGCGGTAATGTACTCGCGTGCTAAGCCATCCGCAGCTTCTCTCGCCTTGAGTGCTTTCTTCGCCGGCGTGAGCTTATCAACCATGGCAACATTCGCCTCGGGAGGTGGCTCTGTCCAGTCGCCCGACGCCCAAATGGAAGGCGGTTCGGCGTCAACCTTTGGCGCGTCTTCGCGATCCGCCGCCTTATTCTTCCCTCGCCGACCACCACCGTAGCGATAGTGCGTCGCCGCTTTTTTACGCGCACCATTTTTTACCTTGGACTTGTACGTGCGCTTCAAATTCGTCTTAATAAAATTACCCTTGGACGCCTTTAACTTGGCTCGCTTTTGTTCAGCTTCGAATTCGGCGCGGATGTCCGCAGCTGTCTTTGGCTTTGTCGGCTCCGACGTCGCCGCGCCTGCATCGCGTGCCGCGCTCGTCGACGCATTGCCACCCGTGCGCGCCACCGCAACAGCACTCGCCGCAGTAGCGCCCACCACCACCGGTGCATCCGCCTTCTTCCTTCGCTTTTTCGTCTTGTCCTCATTCAACATCGCGCTCACGCCCAACTCCAACGTTTCCCTCTTCACTCGATTCGCATCGTCACGCATCGCCGCAATCGTCGCCTCACATAGCAACGGCACAGTTTTTCCATCCTCTCCAATCGCGCGCTCGCGCGCACTCTTCAGCGACGCGAAAGCTTTCGTCGAAGTTGCGCCGCCGACGACACGAGACGCGAAATCCGTCTTGACCGACACCGTCGTCTCAACCAACGGCCGTCGCATCACCGACGCCTGTGCGACCGCGCCCATCGCCATCGACGGTGGTACGCATCCATTTTCATCGTTCCGCGTGCGGTTCACCAATCTCGGAGATCGCCTCGGCGTCAAGGAGAGCTCCGTCGTCGGTCGCGTCCGCGTCGCCTTGACTGGCGTCGCCTCGATCGCCTCATCATCGTCATCACCCCCGCTCTCCGTCGCCGCCAACCCGCGCTGAATGTCGCGGTAACTCACCGTCTTCACGTTTACTTCGTCTTCAGCGCGCAAGACCGCGGCGGTGGCGCGCCGTTCGGGCGTGCGCGCGGCGCGAGGCGCGCAGCTCAGCGCCTTGTATTCAGAATACATCGTCTTCACCGCGACGTCCGCCTCGACGTCGGCGCGAACGGGCCTGCGCCCGCGCGTGGTTTGAAACTCATGCTCCCAGCGTTTGATTCGCGCCTTGAGCGCGTCGATGTCGACGCGCGACGCCATAGACACGCGCGCGGAGCTGTGTGGTGACAGCTCGAAATAAATTTGAAATGTGTGCGCCATTGTGCGCCGCGCGCGATCGCGTCGTCGCTCGTGCCACCGCGCGCGTCGCGTCGAGATGAAGTTCAAAGCCACGCTCGGAGACGTCGGTGCGCGCTGGCTCGATCGATTCGTGCCGATATTCGATAAACTCGGGAGCGAATGTGTGCTCTTGTTGACACCATCTACGCTGTACATTTGCGCGAGCGCGCGCGTGGGCGGGGGCGTGGAAACGCACGTAGACTTTAGAGTGGATGAAATTTTTGAATCGTACAAGATTTCGAGCGTGAATGCGGATAAGATTGCGGTGAAATTGGAGCCCATGCAATTGGCGCGCGTGCTCAGAGGGTTGATCGGCGTGGAGGCGCGAAGCGTGGATGTCAAGTTGATTAAACGCGTGCTGTCTCCGGAAATATCCACTCGTTCGATGCCATTTGTGAATTTTACCACAGTACAGTGTGCGGTAGATGTGTCGCAAGACGTGCCGGTGGTTGGACCGCTGAATAGAATGGAGGTGGAGGCGTACGAGACGCTCGTCGGGGCGAATGTCGTCGACGTGCCGTATTGGCTCGACGCCGACCGATACGCGTTGGAGTCGATACGTGAGACCATCGAACGGTTTTCGAAAGTCAGTGAGAGCGTGGAGATTACTACGACGCGCACGGGGGCGTTGTATGTGAGCGCGAGTAAATATTCTGTGAGCGTACTCGGGACGGAGTATCGCGGGTTGCGCGTGCTGCCAACGGATGCCGACGAGTACGACGAACACGCGCGCGAACCAGCCACAGTGAGCGCGCGATTAGCAGAGATTAAATCCACCGGCGTGGGTAGTACGGTGCGCGTAAACACCAAGCATTTATCGCGCGGCTTGCTCGGATGCTCGAGTAATCCGAGTAACTTATTGATTGGTTTAGCCGCGCGCGGGAATTTTCTAGAAATGGTGTTTCGGTACGGCGCCCAAACCGAACAGGAAGGCGATTCGGTTGGATTTATGGTTCGCATTCCCGTACAAGATGAAGCGGATGGAATTGATGATTAGATGAAGATAGCACGCGATGAATGATGACGAGCAACGACGACGACGACGATGTGACACATGTAGAATGAAAACTAGAGAAGCTAAACGATGATTACAAATACGCGAACTCAATCCTTTTTACCTTGCACCATGTCGTCTTCGGCGCGCAAATACTCCCCAACATCCGACATGTGAAAGGCCACGATTGCACTCGGGTCTAATTTTCGGCAATCCTGCGTGCTCTTCGCCGCAACGCCGAATCCAATGGGAATATCCGACATGGAATAAATGACGACGCCCGCGTTTGCCGGCGTGTTTTCTGAAATCCGCCCCAAACCGCTCTTCAACAAGTGATTTCCGTACAAGAAACTCATCTCTGACGTTGGTTTCACCCACATCTATTTGAATACGTAAAGCACGCCGAGGTTAGTGCGCGAACGAGGCGCATGTACATTTAACAGAGAGTGACGTCGTCCGCAGCCGTCGACGCCGCTCGCCCTCTTCGCGTACGTATATAAGAACACGTCTTCTTCATCGTTAAATCAGTTTGAAGACTGAATGTGCTTCAATCATCGGGCGTGGGCGATACAAGCACACTCTTTCCCACGCGCACGTACCTTATATTTCGCATGCGCCGCCAATAAATCCAACGCCCCGACCATCAACTTGAACTTGTCGCTGTGCGTAAACTTCCCTATGCACAACCCCAAGCTCACGAGCTGATCGCGCCCGATCGACACCGCGCGTTTCATCACATCATCACGCACGTAATACACACGTTTCTTATGCAAACGCAAAGAATGCGGCGCATCCGTGCGCTGGAGGATATTCTCAATGTTCTTTCCGACAAACGAAAAGAGCTTGGTCAACACTTGTTCGAGCTCGGACTCCTCGAGCGGACGCATGACGCCCTGAGCGCGCGACTGCGAGTCGGGCGTGCGATACAAAAGCGTGCGTTCGGTCGCTCCGTGGCGCGAGTGGCGCGCGAGCGAGCGATAGCGTCGATGAATGGCGTCATGCATTCGGCTGCGCAGCCGCCAGCCGCCGCCGGGACACAACACACACGCGCCCGACCGCAACAATCGGCGCCATTCGGTGACGCGCGCGCGTATCCGTCGCTCGACGCCGCGAAAAAGTGCGAGCACGAGAGCGAACACGCGCGTTCGCATCGCGCGATTGGTGTGCATTGCGCGCGACGTGGGGTAATTGCGCGGTGATCAGACGCACATCATGGCCACCGCAGGCGCCGCGGGCGGGCGCATCACCGCCGGTGCGGGTTTGAATCTTCTCGGGCAGCACGGCGCGGATAGGAACGCTGAGGCGACGGTGTATGTGGGGAATCTCGACGCGCAAGTCGAGGAGGAGGTGCTTTGGGAGTTGTTTTTACAAGCGGGACCGGTGACCAACGTGTACGTGCCCAAGGACCGCGTCACGAGTTCGCACCAAGGCTATGGGTTCGTGGAGTATAGAAACGAAGAAGACGCAGATTACGTACGTGTGCCTTTTGTTGCGTTTTTTTGCGTTCGATGCGATGCGCACGCATGACGAGGATGATAAAAATATCCGCGCTTCTGATGAGTTTCGACTCGTGAGGTTAAACGATATTATGGTTGAATTTCTTCGACTGAGTCATGATGCGTGTCAAACGATGCGGGTGCTCGTGTGATGGTGTAAAACGCTGAAGACTGACGCGTGGGTTTGTTACGTTGACGCACACGCAGGCGATTAAGATTTTAAACATGGTGAAGCTGTTTGGCAAACCAATCAAGGTGAACAAGTCGGCTGGGGACAGACGAGACGAAGTCGGCGCCAACTTGTTTATCGGTAATCTCGACCCGGATATCGACGAAAAGTTATTATACGACACGTTCAGTGCGTTTGGGGTGGTGATTAACACGCCGAAAATTATGCGTGACGTGGATAATGGCGTGAGCAAGGGGTTTGGTTTTGTGGCGTACGATTCCTTTGACGCGTCAGACGCCGCCATAGAAGCCATGAATGGACAGTTCTTGTGCAACAAACAGATCAATGTGCAGTATGCGTTTAAGAAAGACTCTAAGGGTGAGCGTCACGGATCGCAAGCGGAGAGATTGTTAGCGCAATCGATTGAGAGGCCGAAGACGGTGCGTCCGCACACGTTGTTCTCCGCCGGTCCCACGTCTACGCCCACCGCGCTCGGCGGTGGTATGGGTATTATCCCACCTCCGCCGCCGGGTATGATGATGGGTAGTTTGCCGCCACCGCCACCGGGTATGATGGGATACGGCATGATGCACGCCCCTATTGGTGGCATGCCGCCACCGCCTGGGATGAGCATTCCGCCGCCACCGTTAGTTGGCCAAATGCCACCAGGAATGATGCAAGTCCCACCGCCCCCACCGCCGCCGCCGCAATGAATAGCACACATGGAACACAAACATGATTAGCCAACAGACGATAGCACCGCGTTAGCACGCGTTCATGAATAAAGCACAAATAAAAGAACATTATTATTCACAAGGATGACGGGACGAGACTCGACGAGTCTCTCCGGCTTCCGGCTATCACCGTCTCGATCGAGAGCGTTCTCCTCGTCGGCGCGCATCGCTCCTGCCGAACACGCTCAACCCGAGCCATAACCCTAATCCAAACGTCAACGCGCCCAAGCCTCCCATGGAGTATTGCTCGCCGGAGTCGACGCTCCTCCCACTCGTCTCTCCAACCGTCGCCCGCGTCTCCACGAAACGCTTCTTTGGCTCCAGCTCCCTCGCCGTCGGCGCATACCCCCGGACATCATAACGATACGGTATTAAAATCTCTTCGTTCATCTCGAGCGCACCGCCGCGCGCGCGCGCGCGCGCCGCCGCCGCCGCGTTGAACCGCTGCGTCGCCGAAAAAGTGTCCCGTCAGTACGCGCGCGATACTCAACACACACTCCACGCGCGCGCACATCCGTCGCGCGCACACGCACACGCACACGCACCAATAAATACTCTTCGCTCGTCCCGTGCGACCGCGCGACGTCGCTCAGCGTCACATCCGTCGCGTGCACGCGATGGAGCCAGAATCGAATTGGAGCCTCCTCGTCTCCCTCGCCCTCGTCATCGCGCCCCACCGCGCGCGCGCGCGTCGCCACGCGTCTCTCGCCGCGCGCACGCGTCGCGCACGATATCCCCCACGCACCGCGCGCGCGCGCGGCGACACCGCGCGCGATCGTCGCCATGCGCGCGGCGCGAAATGACGACAGGAGCTCCAGCGCACCGCTGCGTCGCCAGTGCACGACGCATCGCCCGCGCCGTTCCCGACCGCCGCGCTCTCGCGACACCGACAACACACCACGAACACGACGACCATGTCAAGCGCGTTGCGACGCACGTCTACGCTCGCCGCGCGAGCGCTCGCGCGCCGCGCGGATGCGAAAACCTCCTTTGCGCGCACGCAGACGCGCGGATACGCCGCGGACCCGAACGCGCCGCCCAAGGTGCCGTACCCGTGGAACGACCCGATGAATCCGAGCAATTGGAAGGAGGAGCACGTACGTCTCGAGTGATGGCGCATCGCGGCGCGGTGAAGGCGCGGTGAAGGCGTTTGAGCTCGCGCGTTGAGACGATCGATCGCGACGTCAAACGCGATCGTTTTTAGGTTGTGTATGCGCGCCAGCGCCGCGTGGTGCGCACGCTATTGCATCGACTGACGTATAGGATGTGTTCTTGGCGCGTGTGTAGGTTGTGTTTGCCGTGCTCGGAGGCTGGGCGGTGGTGATCGCGGGCGCGAAGTCGGCGTTTTCGTAAACAAATTCCAAAGTCCACTCGAGTTCTAGGCGCGTCGAACGTCGTCACCGCGTTCGCATGCGATGTATCAATACACATAATACGTAATTTCTCTCTCTTTCTTTCTCACGCGCGATGCCGCGTGGTGTGCGTCGAACGCGTACGACTCAAACGACCGTCGTCAACAACGCGGCGCTCCGCGCCCTCGCGCCTCACACCGCGACGCGTGCATGTCTAGTGAACGCGAGACGATCGCGACGCGACGCGTAGATTACACTCATTTGTGGCCGATTGCGTTAGCACCGGTGATTCCATCGATTGGATTGGCGCTTCGTTCGCATCCGGATCCTAAAGTCAGACTGGGCGCGCCAGCGGCGGTGGCTTTTGTAATCTTAGTCGGCGCGCACGGTTTCGCGCTCAACACGTCCACAGATACAAAGTAAACCATAGTGAGCACGAGTGTGGTGTGTTGCGTGCGTGTGCGACGGTTGCGTGTGGGTGAGTCAAAGCCAAGAGGTGAGATTATGGTTTCTCGAGCCGCCAGCGTTGACTCTCGACGAGGACGCGTTCGACGCGTTGCACGCCTCCCCGTGCTCTTTGCAATCATCTGTGCGATATGCAGCGCATTCTTGGTTCAGTGCGGTGCGCTCGGGATGGACACCGCGGATGACGTCGCGACGCTACGCGTAGATTTGGAACGCGCGCGCGCGTCGGCGGAGAACTTTCGCTCTGAAGCCGCCGCCGCCAAAAGAGACAAAAGAGACATCGAAGCGCGGTTGAAAACGGTGATGCAGGAGAAAAAGACGGCGATGGAGGAAATTGCGCAATTAGAGGAACTCGTTGCAGAGCTGCGGAGCGCAAAGAGATCGGATGTATTGGACATGGCGAAGAACGCGGCCGTGGGCACGGTGAAGCGGGCCAAGGCGCTCGCTCGAGACGCAAAACCGTTAATCAAGGATGTCGTGACGAAACTCAAGCCTGCGTTGATAAAGGCGGGCGCTTCGAGTCGAAATATGTTGCATCACGCGAGACGGGTGCACGCGGCGAAGATAAAGGATGCGAAGACATATTTGGCGCCGTTGCGCCGTCGTATTAAAGCCAAGATGAAGACAATGGACGCCGTCAAGGCGTACGCTACGGATAGGCACATCAACTTGTTTTTTGAAGTCACAATCAATCTCGCATTGGCTATGATTGTTCATCGGGTTATTGGGAGGATGTATCGAGGTGTTTTTGGCCGCACGTTCAAGCCGGTACCGAGACACGTTCGTAGCAAGTCGGTAGAACTCCGTTCGCCAGAGTCGACGCGCGTGTTCGCGCCGCGTCCGTAAATTTACTTTTCTGGCGCGCAACTGATACCGGCGGACAGTAGGTATTATCTCATTGTAATCATTGTAATGAAATTTAGTTACGTGTATCGATCGATCGACGACGACGGAGTTGTGTACTATTTGTGTGCGTGTGTGTGTGCTACTAATGTTCTACGTGAAATTGCAATCCGAACTACCCCATACTCACGCTTCGAGTGTGCGTCTCCTCTAGATTCGGTGACGACGACGACTCCGCGCGTAAAATACTCATCACTCCAAATATACCTCCACCTTTCGTGCGAGCACGACTGGTCACCGCATCGTTGTCGCGTAATGATGCCGACAAGGACGCGGCGTTGAACGCGGGTCCGACTTCGGCAAACGTCATAAAGCCGAGGTTCCGTTCTTCCGCCGTCGTGTGCAACCACGCGTTATCTTTCGTCTCATCCAATAGCGTAGCGTCAAAATCATCATGCAGTTCCAAATTTTGCTTTGATGACCGTTTCGCATCAAGTAACTCGAGCCATTCCGGTGAAAAAATATTAAACTTTTTAAACAAAAATGACCGAAGCGGCATCAGGAGCAAGATGAAGAGCGGAAACGCGAGCGCGATGCTCGAGCTTCGAATGCCCCATAACATGCCCACGCACGCGATTTGCACGCACGTGAATGCGTGCACTCGACTCAGAGGTACGCGACGCACGTATGACGTCGGTGGGTGCAATCGAGGTTCCATAAAGGCAATCTTGATGCGCTCCCAGAAATGGTTTTCGTACAATCCGGTGATGCCCGTGTACACGAAGAGCCCAAACAACACGGACATTGGGATGGATCTGAGGAGAGGAACGACGAGGAAACTCAACGCGATGAGGACGTTTACGAGCAACGGGCTGAGACGCTGCTCGTGCACCTTTATGACTTTACGTTGCGTCTCGCCATCGACAGTGTACTCTTCGACGTCGCTCAACGCCAAGACGTATTGAGGAGAGTGCGGGAGCGACCCCGTCGGCGGCGGCAAGCCCAAACACGACGTAATCAACACGAGGATGGACAGCACGGCAAAATTATAATGATATGCCGCACCTTTACGTAATTTGAGTTCTGGTGTGTTGCACAGTAACGTCGCGACGTTCATGTCGATGTAGTACAACGCCGTGAGCATCAGCGCCGGTCCGACGGCGATGAGCGGAATGTACGCGTCGCCCGAACTCAAATCAATCCACCAGTTGCGCGTCGTTATAGACGGCGTAAACGAGCTCGGTATTTGCAACGTTTCCAGTCCAGGAATACCGCTGAGATACGCGGTAACAGAGGCGATGATAACGGCGACGGCGAGACCGAAATCTGCGGTGACTTCGCGAATCGTCGCATTCATGTACGGCGAGCTCCGCAGTTGCACCGCCCATAATCCGAGTTGCAACGTCATCAATCCTAACATTAAGCTGAAAAGCGCCGTCGCAGTGGAATACGTATCGTCACCTAGATACTCGAATAAATGTTTCAATCCTTCAAAAATGAAAATGGCGCACACAAAGAGACTGAAAATATCCTGCGTAAATTTCGTGCATCGAGTGGCGACGTACGCGCACGCGTCTGACACGGCGATCATCATCATAAATATACTGGTCCACACGCCAACCCACGCAAACGTGGGTAAGAAATCGATATTCCACGAGTCACATCGTTTAAATAGCTCAATCAGAAATACCGTTTGCGGCCCAGCCGGGCGGAGAACAATCTCTGGCTGTCCGGCGAACACCGCCCACGCGATGCCGCTGAGCGCCTGACTGCACAAGTACTCCATCGCGCCGACGCTGGCGTTCGTTTGATTGTACGCCAATCCTCCAAACGCAATCGCGGGCCCGAGGCAGGCGAAATACATGTACAGCGTCGCACTCAAGCACTTCACCGGCGCCTCGAAGGCGTCGGTCCAATCGTTCTTATAGTGCACCCATCGTCGCTTGACGTCGCCCGCGATGCCTCCGGCAAACGTCCCCGTAAATTCCGCCCCGCGTTTCGATGCAATTTCAGCCTCAATCGTCGCTCGACGCACGTGCTCGCCCTTGAGCACCGCACACGCGCTTTCGTATCCCGCCAGCACGTGCGCCGCCGTCCTCGCCCCGCGCACATCTTTGACAAAGTCTGTGTCGTTGGCCAACTTTAAAAATCCAATTTTTATGGCGCGCAACGCTTCATTCCTGCTCAAATCCTCCAGCACCCCTCGCGGATGCAACTCTTCGGGCACGGTAACGAGCACGACAACCTTCGTATTGCGCCCATCGCTCGCGCCCAAGTTAACGTCGCGCTCGAGCGTGGTCACGGCGAACGCGCACTCACGGCGTTTGCGCTCGCGCTCCGCGCCGGCGTCTGCGTCTTCAGCGTCATTCTCGCTCGACGACGCCAACGCCTCGCCCACGAGCGCGGTTAATCCACACTCATTGACGGCGGTGAATACGCGCCCGACGGGTGTGCCGTGCGCGCGCGCGATGCGACGCACGAGGCCGCCGACAATGTCCGTTTCGCGCCAGCTGTGCGCGCGCACCGTCGTCGTCTCGGGCGTGAGCGCCGCCGTGAGCTCGACGAGAAACGCGCACCAAGGCGGGAGCGGGACGTCGATGACGGCCACGGCGTCCTCGGCGTCGGTGGCATCGGCGTCGGCGTCGACGTCGGTGGCCATCGACGCCGAAGCGTCGGTGTCTGACGACGTGACGTGCCGGAACTGTTTTTTTGTAATGCGGAACTATTGAATGATATTGAATGATATCGGGCGGGTGCGAGTTGTGGAGCTGGCGTCGAGCGTACAATGCATACAATGCGATTTTAATATTCAAAGAAGCGCTCTTCGGCGTTTACGCGCCGCGACGCGACGTGAAATACAAGCGTGAAATACAAGCCGTACGCGTACATGAAATCAACCCGCGAAGCCGCGGATGCGCGTGGAAGTTCGTTTGTCGCCATGAATCAAACGCCATTCGCACGCGGTGACCATTTCTTCTATGAGTTGCGCTAGATCGATTTCGGGTTGCCATTGGAGGAGCTCAAAAGCCTTGCTCGAGTCGCCGACGGTTTGTATCGGCTCATCCGGTCTGAAATATTTTGGATCAACTTTGACGATGACTTCACCCGTGGCTTTATTAATACCAATCTCTTCCGTGCCAGAGTTTTGAAACTTGACATCTATACCTACAGCCTTGAATGCAAACTTCACGAATTGCCGCACGGTGTGCGTCTTACCCGTCGCGACGATGAAATCTTCTGGTTCATCGAGCTGGAGCATTTTCCACATGCAAACCACGAAATCTTGCGCGTGTCCCCAGTCGCGGCGGGAGTTTAAGTTTCCAAGCTCGACTTGTTGTTGCAGACCGTGCTTGATGCGAACAGCAGCGGTGACAATCTTTTGCGTCACAAAATTTGCGCCACGTCTGCTCGATTCGTGATTGTACAAAATACCAGAAACCGCGTACAATCCGTACGCTTCTCGATGCATAATCACCGCTTGGTGCGCCATGAGTTTGGCATTCGCATACGGAGAACACGGATAGGGCGGAGTCGTTTCTCGCTGCGGAAAGACGGTCGTTTTGCCAAATATTTCAGACGAAGACGCTTGAAAGAGCTTGATTGTTGGATTAACCGTCCGAATCGCTTCAATCACGTTAAACACCCCCAACCCGACCGATTTAACCGTGGACAACGGCTGTTGAAACGATAAGTGCACGCTCGACTGCGCGGCTAGATTATAAATCTCACACGGTTTCACATCGTGAAGAATGCGCACGAGCGTCTCAAATTCCAAAATGTCTCCTTGATGAAGCACAAAACGCGACCGAAACGGCGAACTCTCGCACATAATATGCTGCAGACGCTCCGGATAATTTTGCCACGTGCTATGCGTCAAGCCGTGCACGATGTAGCCCTTGGAGAGGAGCAAATCGGTCAAGTAACTCCCCGTCTGTCCCGTAACACCTAGTATAAGTGCAACTTTCGTCATCGTCGCCGTGGTCGTCGCAGCTGCGCCCTCGTCGCCGCGCTCCACGCGCGCACCGACGCACGACGATGGGCGCGCATCGTCTCCGATGTGTTTCGGCGCCATCGCCGACGCGCGCGTCGATGACTCGCGTCGACGTGCGCGCGAACGCCTGCACATGTCCAGAACGCCAGGTTCTAATTTTTGACGACGTTGATAAGTCTAGTAATTCTACAGTACGTCCGTCGAGTACGCTGTGTTAAAGTTCGGACATTCGGTTAGTCATATATGTCTTAGAATACGTAGAGCGCTAAAATCGGTGCTGCCGCGTCATCAAAGAGCCCTATCCATCGGCGCCCTGCCGCGCGCCGTGCGACAGAACGTCGCTCGACGCCTCAGACGCCGACGAAGTGCGCCGAAACAACCGTCCATGCTCGCACACACCGCCGCGAACGCCGCGCACTTGAGCTCCCGTACGCCATCCCGCGCGCAGTTGACGCGCACCACTGTTCGATCGACGAGCGTTCGATCGACCACGCTCACGCGCGCCATGGCGTCGCAAGATGAATTGAAGAAACTCGTTGGATACAAGTCCGTGGATGATCACGTGCGCAGTGGGATGGTTGTCGGTCTCGGTACGGGATCGACGGCGTATTTCGCCGTGGAGCGCGTGGGGCAAAAGTTGGCGAGCGGCGAGCTCAAAGACGTCATTTGCATCCCGACGTCCGAACGTACGCGCGAACAAGCGGAATCTTTGAACATTCCGTTGTGCACGTTGAACGAGAAGTCTGAACTTGACGTCGCGATTGATGGCGCGGATGAAGTCGACCCGGCGCTCGCGTTGGTGAAGGGTGGCGGTGGCGCTTTGCTCCGCGAAAAGATGGTTGAAGTGATGGCGAAGAAGTTCATCGTCATTGTTGATGAATCCAAGTTGTGCAAGGGCCTTGGCCCGGGCTTCCCTTTGCCGGTTGAGATTACTCCGTTCTGCCACATGCACACTTTGCGCACCATTGCCAAGCTTCCGGCGCTCGCCGGATGCGAAGCCGTCTTGCGCATGGGCTCGTCGAGCAACAACAAGAATGACGGTGACAACATCGCTGTGACGGATAACGGCAACTACATTGTTGACTTGCACTTCAAGACCCCGATTGCGGATCCGGTCGCGGCGGCGAGCCAATTGAAGAACACCGTCGGTGTCGTTGACCACGGTTTGTTCGTCGGCATGTCTTACCAAGTCATCGTCGCGGGCAAGGATGGTATTCGCGTCGCGGGTACGGATGGCGAAGCGGCGTGGTGGTAGAGAGACAAAGCAAGCATGCCTTTTTTTTAATTAAAAAGATTTCTTATACAAAACAAGCAAAACTTTGCATTTCTGAAAAGCTTGCGTAGTCACTAAATTCTCGCTAACTGTGTGCGTGTGTCTTACACCTTTTGCACGACATTCCACTCGCGTTCCTCCATGTGAATCAAGTAGCATAGTAGACGGTAGAACGCACTCAACTCGCCGAGTGACTTTGCCGTGCGTTCATTGATCTTTGCCTCAACTTTAATGCCAGGCACCGCTTGGAGTAACACCCGAGGAAGTGGCTCTGAAAACGACTTGCATCGCTCCCACAACTCATCGCCTTGTTTACCAACCTTGCCTGGAAATATGCACGCTACCGTGGCGCCAGCAAACGCCAAGGATGCTTGAATCAACAATTCGAGGTAAACGAGCAAGCACGAGGCAACTTTGAGAATTAATCGAAACGGCACGATGGAGCCTTTGCCGACGACCACGAAAGCATCGAGAGTAGCGTGTGCGGCGGCATCGGCTCTCGATGCAAACGTTGTCGATTCTTCATCCTTTTTTTGCTCTTTCAATTCGGCGATGGTTTTTTTCGCACTTGCCGCAACTTCTGACGCGCGAAAACGCATCTTTGAAATCATCTCCGCCTCGTGCTTCATGAAGGAGCCAAACTCTTCAGCGTGTCTTGCTGCTGCGCGACGGGCCGATTCTGCAGCCGCAGCCGTGCGCAACGCCGCAGTTTCAGCGCTTTGACTCGCCCACTGCTGACACTCAGTGGCCCAGCCGCTGTACGTGCGCGGGGTAACGCGCAACTCTTCCGTTGCTTCGTCGGTCACATCTGACACATCGGCAACTTCTTTCCCTTCGGCGACTGCTGCACTTTGCCGCCTCTTACTGGGACTCAATCCAGCGTCTCTGTCAAACCATTTATGCGCATCTTCGTATCCCATGTCGAAAAGTTGCTTGAGCTTGTACGGCTCTGGTGGATACAAGCACCACCAAATTGGAATATACTTGTTCGGCTTGATGTCAGCGCGGGAGGAATAAAATGGATTAACGACGACAATGTTTGGATTGTCCTCTTTGCAATGCAACTTGCTGAACGTGCCCTTTTTAGGAAACCCTTTCCACACTTGCATGTCCGTGAGCGCACCATCAAGACACAACCCAAACCCTTTCAGCCACAACGGTAACCCGCAGAGCGGAACAATGCACGACGAACACAGCAACGCTTGGATGAAAAAGTCGTAACTCGGGAACCGTCTGATTCTCAAATTCTTCCACGTCGGAAATATTCGCGTTATTGACACCTCAAACCGCCCTTCGACGAGCTTGTGCGCTTCTGGATCGCAAAACTCTGTCATCGCGCCTCGACAATAACTTCGAAGCTGAAACGCCCCCCACACCGAACGCCGCGCGCGCGCAGCGCAAATGTACACATACTGCACCAACGCGTCCAAGTCACAATCCATAAACAACAATGCTCCACTAAGCGCGCCTCCGCTCGTCCCATACACTTTCACTCGCCTACACGTGCGTGCGCGCGAACGTTCACCCGTCAGTCTCGAATATTCAAACCGCGCGGCAAAGCACGCACAGGTACACACGCGCGCGCGCGCGAACGACGCGACGACGACGACGACGACGACGTACTCATGTAACCCGCGTTCCCGCATAGCCTTCACGACCCCAATGTAATACACAAACAACCACCCAGAGCTCCCGAGGGCGATCTTGTACTCGAAATCTTTCCCACCGTTGCCCGACGTCGATGCGGCGGTGCGCGGCGACGTCGTGTCGGCGCGAACGGGTTCGCGCGTGGACGACGACGGCGACGGTGGCGGTGGCGGCGCCGCCGGCGGCGCGTGGGCTTTCGGGCGCGACATGGGCTGGGCGTCGAACGCCGCGCGCGAGTGACGCGAGGCGTGGGCCGTGCCGCGTCACGCCACAAAAGCCCTAAAATGTTCGTCCGTTTTAGGGTATAGGGTACAGTGTGCAAACTGGGCACCGCGCGCCGACCACGAACGACGTCATTTATCGTCGCGCGTGCGTCCGCGCGCGTCGCATCGACGACGCGCACGCGCGCGGGCACACAGACGACATGTATGCTATTCAACGAAAGAGCGCGTTACGCAGTGTGGACGATATCGAGCCGCGTGACGTGCGATGTGTATTTGAGTTTAAGTGCGTCTCGGATGATGTGAGGCGACGCGCGCGACAATGGTAACGCGTGTATGCGATCGACTGACAACGTTGTACGTTGCGCGCGGGTGTAGGTATTTTAATTCTATTCAGAGTGAGATGCTTGATTTCGTGGTGAATACGAATGAATCGTTCGTGACGAGTACGTGAAGTGATGCGCGACGATGAGGACGCCGACTGACGCGATGGGTATTTTCTGTTGTACGTACAGGTGCACCCACGGGATCGGGCAAGACGGTGCTGTTTGAATTGGCTATTTTGCACGCGTTGCGTGGGAAGCACGCGATATCGGTCGCGGCGCGATCGAATACGGGACGGAGAAAGGTGATTTATCTCGCACCGCTTCGATCGCTCGTGAGCGAGAAATTCCGCGATTGGAGTCATCGATTGGGACGTATTGGATTGACGTTTGCCGAGCTCACGGGGGATCGGGATTATGGTGCGGACATCTGGCGAGAAATGGAAAATGTGGATATCATCTTGGCTACGCCGGAGAAGTTTGATCGGGTGACGCGATTGGATGCGAATCGCGGAGGGATGTCATTCTTCGCGGACGTCTGCTGTGTGCTCATCGACGAAGTACATTTGATCGGGGATAGTCGAGGAGGGTGCTTGGAAGCCATCGTGAGTCGATTAAAGTTGTTGAGTAAGTCTTCCTTGCTTGCAAACTCGTATCTTCGTAGTGTGCGCTTCGGTGCGGTGAGCGCGACGATTCCGAATACAAAGAACATCGCCGACTGGCTCGGGTGCAGTCGCGCGGGATTGTGGATCTTTGGCGAAGAATTCCGCCCGGTGAAACTACAAACATATGTTCGAACGTTCCGAGATGGATCTAATGACTTTATGTTTAACAAGTTTTTGAAAGATCACGTGTATGGAGTTGTCGTTGACTTTTATTGTGGAAAACAAACGTTAGTGTTTTGCGCGTCCCGGGACAACACGTTGCAGGTCACTAAAGCTCTTGTCGCGCAGTCCAACGTGAATGGAAAAATTTTTGTTGATCAAAGGCATGCGATGACTCTTCGCGAAGCGTCGAATCGTGCGAAGAACAAGAGTCTCGCAGAGTGCATTTTGGGTGGGTGCGCGTTTCATCACGCCGGGCTTGAAAAGGAGGATCGAGAGCTCGTTGAAAGTTTGTTTCATGATCGCATCATTACAGTATTATGCAGCACCAGCACGTTGGCTATTGGTGTCAATCTTCCGGCATACTTGTGCGTTATTTGTGGCACCGATGTTTACGATGGCAATGGATCTTATAAGGAAATTAGCATGGACAGTCTCGTTCAAATGATCGGTCGAGCAGGTCGACCTCAATTTGACAGCGAAGGCGTGGCGGTTGTGATGACCAAGAATTCTCTTCGTCAACGATATGAAGGGTTAGTACACGGCAAATCACCTCTCGAGTCCAGCCTTGGTGCCGAGTTGCCAGAGTATTTGAACGCTGAAATAAGTTGTCGTACAGTGAATTCAAAAGCCGACGCCCACGAATGGTTGAAGAGCACATTTTACTTTATCCGCATGTGGGCCGATCCGAAAAGGTACGGACTCAAGCCGAACGAAACGATTGACGCTGCTGTGAAACGCATCGTCGACACGACGCTTGATGCGCTTACATCAGCGGGAATGTGCGCGTTGAATGAAAACGACGCACTTCTTCCACGACGCGCTGGTGATATCATGTCTCTTCGATATTTGCGGTTCGAAACCATGAAAGGAATCATGCGAGCGATCAAGACGCCGCAGTTCAGTGATTTACTCATGATGGTGTGCTCGAGTAACGAGCTCAAAGGGATCAAACTTCGACGAGATGAGCGGAAAAGCTTAAAGACATTGAACTTGGACGGTGAATCTGGCTTGATTCGTTACCCATTACGCGAAGCTACTGGAAAAACAAAGAAGCTCACTGTATCGAAAGTTATCCGCACATCGAGTGAAAAGTTGTATCTCGTAGCGCAGTACATGTTGACTGATGTGTTGGAACCCAAATTGACTATTCTTCCATCGATGCGCATTGAAGGCGAAAAGGTGTTTCACATTGGCGTTCGCATCTTGAAAGCCGCGTCAGAGTATTTTCAATCTACTGCGACATTTTCTGCAGCCACGAATGCGTTCGCGCTCGCAAAGTCGTTGGACCAAGGCGTGCACATGTGGCCAGATTCGAAGATTCATATCTCTCAATTGAAACACGCTCGCGGAAAAAAGACGATCGGTAAGCTTTTGGATTCCAAAATTTCTACGTTGAGCGACGTTGAACGAGCTGATCCTCGCCGTATTGAGATGGTGCTCGGCAAAGACTTTCCATTTGGTAACAATTTGCAGAGTGATGTTAAAGATTTGCCCTCTGCTTTACGCATTGAGATGTCGCACGAATGTGTTGGTGTGAGCTCATGGAACATTGATGTCAAAATCTTCTTCAAAGACGCTCGAGACAACAGAATGTCACACAACCACTTGCCATCGAAATACCCTGGAACTCTTTTCGTCGGCTCCGAGCATGATGATTGCTTGTTATTCGTTGGTCGTTTACCAGTCAAGGAAGTTGATTTCAATACCGATGTTTCGGCGACTGGAAAATACGACGACGCCATATTTCACGCCCGCATCCATTGTTCGAGCGCGCCGACGGGCACGTTACCGCTCTGCTTAATGGCGTGCATCATCTTTGAGCGATGTATCGGTCGCGACATGCAATTGAACTATTTCATCGAGCGTGGTGGTGGTTCTCCACGAACACCGAGCAAGCAAGTCCGCAGTAATATTGTTTCGCCAACGGCGAAGACGCCTCAATTCTCAGCGTCACCGAGCTGGAAGCAAACGACGTTGGATTCGCACACAAAGCGATTCAAGCTCTCTCAAGACGACGGTAACATACGTCGACAAGTGACATTTGATGATTTTAAAATGCCCGAAGAAGATTTGGTTGGATTGCTTCGCGCTGAGTCGCCTCGCATCGTGAGGTCTGCACTGGTGCCTGACGCCAATCTCGCCGAAAGCGACGCCGAAAGCGACGCCGAAAACTGGAACTTTGTGTTTCAATAATGATATGAATCGTATGTAAAATTGTAATAATGATGTATATCGCGTTTGTTTGATTTGTTTGTACTGATATTACATGTTTCATGCTCGTTTAATCAGCCTCTCCGCTGATTTCGCCTTCGACGCTTTGAATGCTCGCGCGCAAATCTTCAATCGCGCCGTCGAAAAGCTGTTGCAGATGTGCTGGTTGATCCAGCGTGCTATGGACGTCAACAACTACTTTGCAAGTCTTATGAAGTTTCCATAACGCTTTGAGTAATCCCAAGCGGTCCGAGCGTGACAGCGGTGGCGCCGGAGTACTCGGCGACAACGTCGTCGCGGACATTGGCGTGGGCGCGAGCGGCGTGGGCAATGAAGCCACCGACGCCGGACTCGGTGGCGGTGCTCTGAAATTTGGCGATGGTGATGGGTACGATGCAGACGGTGGGGTGTCCAGGGGGATACCCGCACCAATGGGAACGACGTTTTCGCTCAGAACTCTCCTATGCATGATGGCTGGTGTAGACGCTCGAGAGCTTGGCGTTTCGGGAGCGCGCTCCACCGCTCGAGCCGGCGTGAGAAATGGTGCGCCTGCAGCCGTAACTGTCGCTGGAACTTCTACACTGAAGAAAGATTGAATCAGCGACGGCACACCACCGTTGACGCCCGCGGCGAGCGAGCCTTGAAGTAGACGCTGGAGTAACTCGGCTTGCGGCGCGCGAGCGTTTGCCGCCGCGAGAAGCGTCGTCGTTTGCTCGTCGAGCATTTGGATTGCACTCTGACACGGGTTCATCTCTTCAACCTTGGTATCCGCAATGGAGAGGCGAGGGACGAGTCCAGGGAATGCACCATTGACGGTGATGGTGGTGCGTCGTCTGCCTTGATACCGAAGAGGCGCGACGATTGGGCCGTGTTGTTGGCTCACCTCGCCGCTCTCCGTGAACAGCACGGGCGTGTCAAACGTGAATACTCTGCATTGCGAAAATCCCGTGCCCCCAACGCCGCCACCGACATCCGATTGCTCGAATGAATGCACGTCACGTTGTACAGCCATAATTTGCAAACCAGCGCAACCCTCGTCGATGACGGGTTCGACATTCGTCAACAACGCCTTGATTAGAGTGCCGCTCGGCACATAGTTTGAGAATTCCTTGACAAGCTTTCGATTCATGTCGCCGAGCGTTCGGTCGAGCGATTCTCGGTAAATCCACTCAGCGCCGTTTTTTTCACCCCAAGCATCGCCAATTAAACGAATGCGCCAAAATGTTGCGGGATCTGGAGGTGGTTTACCCTCCATGTCCCACTTGTACTGTTTTGCATCGCCGACATTTGACGTCGCGTGCAGGCGACGAAACAACTCGGACATCATCGCGTGTGATTCACTCAGCGCTCCAAACTCTCTGTGAGACTCCCATGCGATTTGCGCAGCGTCAATGACGCGAAGCGCTGCCTCGAGGTGACCTCCTTTTGTGAAAAACTCCACCGCGCGAGATAAATGCGCGAGAATTTGCGCTTCACCAATCTCCTCGGTGCCGCATCGAATACCCGCCACGGATGGCAACGGCGCGACTTTTGTAGTCAATGCGAAGAAGGAATCTCGCAAATCTTCGACGTCATGCGTAACCCATACGCATTGATGCGGTGCCGCGACAGAGAACGCTTGCATGGTGACAATCGCCGCCGCTGTCGACGCCTCAGCCGCCTCGACCCAGTTTTCTTCATTGGCCAATCTGTTTGACAGCGAGCGTAAAACTTTGACTTGCGCCGCGGGTGACGCTTTCAACGCCGACGCCAAGGCACATTCGAGCTCCACCGCACGCGGAGTATCTGTCTTGCTACTAGGATGCATCACTGCGTTCGCGAGCGCTCGGATGCACCGCTCGGCGTCCTCCAGCGCGGCGAGTGTATCCTTGACAGAATTGTTCCATCCACTCGGGCTCACCTCGGTGCCGAGTTTGAGCGCTCGCAACGACCGGGACAAACTTTCACCACATGCGGTAGATGTAAGCGGGAAAGATGCCGCATGGAGGGCATAAATCAACGTCGGACAGAGTTTCTCGCTCGTGCCAAAGATGTCTACGGCCGCTTCGAGCATCGTTCGCAAGCTCGCCACGGCGAGCTCACATACGGGAGACGGTCGCGCTGCGGCTTTGAACACCGCCGTTGCCGCACCTTGCAAAAATGCATACGGAGTAATACCTGGTGCTGCGGCTATCGCGGGAGGAAATGCTTCAATGGGAGCATTCTTGTCGCGCGCGTGCAAGGATGCCATGAGTACTTTTCTATGCTCGCGAAGCAGCGCGTTGAGAATTGGCGCCGAAGCTTCCCACGCCGACGCACTTTGCGGTCGAGACAAAATCGTAAGCATAACCCCGAGGACACCCTCCAAAGCGTTAAAACTTACCTCCTTGATCTCGTCACCATCGTCGTCGGCATTTCCGTCACTCTCTGCGGCATCTTCAAACGATAGCGTGCCTTGAGATGATTTCGGGCTCGTTCTCGGTGACGCGATAACCACCGTCGCATTGGGATCATCCTGTTGACGCATGCCAATCGCTCGAGCGGCATACCGCATCACGCCCCAATTCGATTTCACTCTAGTATGCCACTCTCGAATGAGCCGTATGATAATCGTATACACGCACGTATTTAAATGTCCCGCGTCCACGCGCTTGTCGTGTCCTGCTTCTGCCGATGACATTTTCGCAGACGACTGCGGCCCAGATGGACTCCACGCGTTGGTTTCGTCTCGCTCGTACGCGAAATCTCTCGCCGCCATGGACAGCGCGCTCACGAAGCACTTCATACGAATCGCGTCTTCGCTGAGCCACGTCCAGAGCTTGTTGGAATCTGAATCGCGAGATAACGTCAATATGCTCACCAATGCGTCGCGCCTCGCTGAGAGCGGAAGCGACGCGATGGTGTTATACTGGGACACAAGCATACGCAAGAGCGGCGCGTATGCGGCGGCCACTGAACGTCGCGCGCCAATCGATTGCCACGCAACATCCCAAGCGTGCCTCGCCAACGATGCGGCGACGATACGCGCCGCACACGCCGCGCGCGCGTTGCTCGAGTCGGCGTGTGCGCCGCTCACGGTGATCAAATTCAATCGAATGCTTTCGGTAATGGCACTCACGAGCACATCGCCCGGGCCAAATTTCGTGGTCTCGAGATTTGTCCATCCATTTTTCCCTTCATTTACCGCCGAGGCGGTGATAATGTCGAGATACACCGGAGATGCGCATAGCGTGTCTAAGAATTCACGAAACAACGCCGTGTGCACAGAGTTACCTTCACCAAGCGATGCAATATGCATCGCCGCGAGCGTCGTCGCGAGCGGCGCCAACGGCCCGGCGCGACCGGCGGAGCTTTTTGATTTGTTGCTCGCCGCTGCCGAGGGGGCGGATATCCCAGTCACCGCCTTCTTCATTCCAGGTATAGTAAACATCATCGCCAAAAACGCAGCCAATCCGCAATTCAAGTTTCGCGCTTGTTCGAGTTCTGCAAATGACGGCGTCGACCGCTCGCCACGCGTCTTTACTTCATTTGACAACGTGTCTACGACGTGTCGTAGCGGTGCCTCATCGAATTCCATGGAAACGCTATCGCTCGGCGATTGTGCGCGCTCCAATGCTAGGGCGCGGAAAATTACGCCTAGAAAAAACCACGACATGGATAACGCTTCTTCGTATGGAACATAAGATTCGCGCGTTGATCTCGCCAGCACTGCGGAATAGCGCGTGGCGAGAATTGTGTGCACGGGAACTGCCGCATGAGAAGACGTTGCAATCGTCTGTAAAGTGTTCAAGTGCGTGCTAGATGATTTCTCCAGCGCTCCAAATGCCAAGGTAACATACGCCTCGAGCGGCGGGCTATGACTCATCGCGCCGTGGCTTTCTGGCTTTGGCCCAGGATCGACGCGCTGAATGGCGGCGACGACGCGGACGATGGTGTGAAATGCTAATGTAGCAATGTCATGCGTTTCATCTACTCGCTCATTCTTGGACATGATTGACATCATCGATGATGGTCTATTGATGTTAACGTTCAACGCGTTGACGTTGCTCAAATCAACGCTACCACCGAAATCGTCGCTTAATCCCGCAGACGCCAACGACACGGCGTCGTCGTCGATCGACATTCGACTAAGGCGCGAGCTTTGCTCATCTCTTTGATCTGCGTCGTTTTCGGTTTCAGAGACGCGAAGGGTGAGGCTGAAGAGCAAATTCAAAATCGCAGGCAAGTGCTGGAGCAACGCGCGCTCGCTCGCGAGCGACAGCTCGCTCACCGCGATGCGCAGCTTATCCTCGGATTCAGGCGTCTGCGCCGCGCACCACGCCGCCGACGCCGCAAATAACGCGCCGATGTGCACGTCACCCGTATGCATCGTCGACGCCAATCGAAGACGAACGTGCACGCACTCCTTACGCTCCTCCCAATACGGCATGTGCGTGCGCACATTCGACTGCAAGTACTTTGGCAACAATTCGCGCACTGCAACGAGGCTGATATCTGAACCCGTCGGCGTCATCGCGCTCGCAATGTTCCCCGCCAACGTCTCCGCATGTGTGCACAAATTAATCACCGAGTGCCCGAGTAATTCCTCTTCGCCCGGACCAGAACCAAACAGCCCAGTCGACGCGCTCTGCGCACCAAAGATGCTCAGCACTAAATGATGCGATGGATTCAACCGCACCGGAAGCTTCACGCGCGCCTCGTGGTAAAACGCGCCTCCTTTTGACCGTAGTCGACTCAACGTCGTCCAACTCTCGCGACACATCCCATGGCCACAAGGCGATGGGAACGCTAATAATCCCTGTCCATCAATGTCTAAATCGTCATCACGCAGACGCAAGCGCACGCGAAGATCTTGTCGTTTACCAATGTCGACGACATTGACGTAAACGTACAAGTCGCGCGCCAATCCGTCGTCCACGGCGCCGCCCCACGCGGATTCCCAATCGAGTTCGCCGTTGGACGTGCGCGGACAAAATGACGTCAAGTCGCGCACGTGGACGAGACCGTCAGGAAAGGTAAATCCATTCGCCTCGGCGGTGTTCGGCGCGGGAATGCGCAACGGATTCAGCACGCACAACATTTTGCACCGAATGGGTTTGTGCGACTTTAACGTGTGACCACTCGCGCCAAAAGACATCGCCGCGTCGATGAGCGAGTGCTCTGTGTACGCCTCCTTCACGCGATACATCTCCTCGCACTTAATTTCGCTCAACAACGAAGACAAATCTGGTGAGGCGCCCGCACGCGAATCGAAAATTGGTAACACGGCCCATGCGAGCGCAACTCGACGCTTGCCGACGTTTGGATGGACAATCTCATCCGAGCGCTGCTCGTCCGCCGATGAATGCATCGACGACGTCGACGGTCTCGATGCGTGGGCGCGCTGGTTTTTCGCATCTTCGTGTTGTCGCAAAGCCTCCATGCCGAGCACGCGCTGTCGTTCCTTTTCGGCGTGCACTTTTGCTTTGCGAACATCTTTGTACGTGTACACTTTGTCCTCGATGCCGCCTTCGTCGGCGGCGAGATGCGTAAGGTGCACGACCAAGCGGATATTCGACGACATCGCATCGCCTGGTATGGTAAATGCCGCTATAGCGCTTTGCTTGGCGTTTGGCCAAGAAAAGTAAAAGTTTTCGCTCAATTTCACGCGACTTTGCAAATCGTACAACGCCATGCACCCTTCAACGGTTTCCAGCGCGCCGACTTCAAATTGCACGTTGACGAGCTCCAACGTAAATCGCATCGTAGACGCCTCTCGCACCGCCGCACTGACGCTCACCGCGGGCAGGCGCCCACTATCGCGCGACGGCGTGGCGCTGCTCGGGGTTTTCGGCATCGCAAGCGATCCCGGAAGGGGTTTCGTCTCGCGCACGCCCGGATCAAAGAGTTGCATCAACGAACCGTCGTCGCAAAACGACGCCGAGGACGACGCCGTCGCCGTCGCCGACCTCATCGTCACGCCTCGGGACGCGTCCACTGCGATGACGGTGTCGCCGTCACCACTCGATGACGACGACGCGGCATCATCATCCATACCCTCTCTCCGCGCATCGACGATGTCATTGTCTTCTACGTACGCGACGGGCGCAACCGTCGCGTCGCGCGCGTCCTCGTACCGCTCCTCCTCGCGCTCAACCTCACCCACCGCGCGCGCCCAACCATCAAGCGCACCGCGTTCAAGCGCTAGCCACCGCCCGCGTTTTGACGCCACTAACGCCTCGACGTGCGGCGCATCGATCTCGCGCGCATCAATCGCCGGAGCCCGACATCCGCGCGCCGCCGACGCCGACGTCGTCCCGCTCGCCTCGGGACGACAACACCCCGCGCCACCATCCACACCCGCAGACGACACCGACGACGACGACAACGACAACGACGCACCCACCGCCGGCGTCGCAATCGTCCCACCGCGTTTCACCGCGCGCCACGACATATATATATATATATATATTCCTCGCGCGAATCGAATGTCAATCCACTCAACTTCAAGTAATCTTTCGCCGTTCTCTCGCTCGGTCTCGGCGTCCAAACACCACGCCCACCGCTCACGCGAGCACGCCACCACTAAAATACACACACCTCACCTCACGCGCACCAGCGTCGCACACTCACGTCGTCGTCGTCGTCACAATCACAATCACCAATCCAGCCATCCATCGCTTTGACTCATCATCACATACACATACAAATACCCATAACTTTCACCATGACACCTACCCCCAAACAAAGCACCCAAAAACCAGGCACCCGCCCAGTACCGGGTCGTGTCGCGACGGCTTGTGACTCGCATGCGACTTTTCCGCGAGGGTAGAACGCGTTGCCGCGTCGGTCGCGCGTCTGGCGCGCACCGTCTGATATATAAACCACTCGCATCGATCGCGCGTCCACGTCGAGGTCGCGGTCCGCGTTCGCGACGCGCCTGAAGGCGCGCCGAGACGCGCGTTAAAGCGCCGGGCACCGCGCGAGGCGGGGAACCGAGCAGCGCACACCGCGCCGCCGCGAGCGGCGACGTGGGGGTCGCGCGAGAGCGAGGGCGGTGATGCCGTCGGCGAGCGTCGGCGCGAAGGCGCGTTTGATTTTTTGATTTTTTGATTTTTGATTGATGATGGTTTGTTTGGTTTTGGATTGCGTTTGCGCGCCGCGCTCGCGACGGGTCGGGTTGGTGTATGTATGTACCGATGGATCGGTATGTGTGCGTGATTGGTTGCGGTGGTGTTGGCTAGAGAGCTATATCTACCGGTATCTATCTATCTATCTATCTATCTATGATGGTGGAGCGTACGTGCGTTGACGCACGGGGTGGTACCTACCGACGGCGCGCGTTTTAAAACGCGGCACCGGCGGCGTTGACTTCGGCGTAAAAGTGCGGGGCGAGACGGTGTAACCACGAGGGATCGATGGCGG
>Ga0181556_1000283_pt1 | contig 55103 bp, 44 predicted proteins | sample 011ome_14_FD_148651 | JGI IMG/M metagenome (GOLD analysis project Ga0181556, IMG submission 148651) | Coastal salt marsh microbial communities from the Groves Creek Marsh, Skidaway Island, Georgia - 011505AT metaG (spades assembly) | ecosystem: Environmental > Aquatic > Marine > Intertidal zone...
GGAATAGTGAGTTCAAGCTCACGTATTCCTTGCTCTAGCATCACCTCTAATCGATCTGTCATCACTCTGCCGCGAACGCTCAGCTAGCGCGGCGGACTGCCTCGTTATTTGTCGATTTATGCTTCTTTAAATATACAAGAATCAGCGAGATAGCGGCTGGTGTCATACCAGGAAGCCTTGAGGCACGGCCTATATTTTCTGGTCTTGCAGCGATGAGTTTCTGCTTAAGTTCATTAGAAAGCCCCTGCATAGAAGAATAATCAAGATCATCAGGCAGCACCGACTCTTCATGTCTTTTAAGCTTTTCTATCTCATCTTGCTGTCTATCAATATAGCCTTGGTATTTAATGTGAATACTCACCTGCTCATCGACCTGTTTTAGGAGTTCGTCTTCAAGTGTCGGCGTGAGAGATCCCGTTAACCCTTCGATAGGGGTATGACTACAGTAAGCTGCGAGAGATTTATCACTCTCTTTAAGCGCTTCCGTCAGACCTTCATAGGTCACACGCGGGCGCGCTAGAAGATCGGCTAAGCTGTATTCACGCGAAAGTGGTTTTTCTAAAAAAGCGTCGACGTTAGCTGCTTCTGGCGTGTTCGGCTGCAGCCATGTTTTTTTAAGCCATGTAAGTCGATGTTGAATATGCGCTTGCTTATCACAGTAGAAAGCCCAGCGTAGATCATCAACTATACCTAGTTCTCGGCCAATAGGGGTGAGTCGCTGGTCGGCATTGTCTTCGCGCAGCGTGAGTCTGTATTCGGCGCGGCTCGTGAACATGCGATAGGGTTCGTTGGTACCTAGTGAGATAAGATCGTCTACCAGCACACCGAGATACGCTTGATCGCGGCGAGGACACCATGAGTCCTTTCCGCGCGCGGCGAGCCCTGCGTTAAGTCCCGCTAAAAGTCCCTGTGCAGCGGCTTCTTCGTAACCTGTTGTTCCATTAATCTGACCAGCAAAATACAACCCTTTGACGAATTTGGTTTCGAGAGAATACTTAAGATCTCGAGGATCAAAAAAATCGTATTCAATGGCATACCCTGGACGCGTTATTAACGCATTTTCGAAACCTTTTATTTTTCGAACCATCTCAACTTGAACATCGAAGGGTAGACTCGTCGATATTCCATTAGGGTATAGCTCATTAGTTGTGAGTCCTTCTGGCTCAACGAAAATTTGGTGAGAATTTTTGTCGGCAAAGCGCATAACTTTGTCTTCAATAGACGGGCAGTAACGCGGGCCTGTACCTTCAATCACTCCGGTATACATTGGTGAACGGTCGAGTCCACCGCGGATTATGTCGTGACATGCTTCGTTCGTTGCTGTTATGAAGCAGTTGACCTGTTTGGGATGATCAGCTGCGTTACCAAGATAGGACATCACGGGTAGCGGCTCATCGCCAGCCTGCTGTTGCATAACACTAAAATCAACTGAGCGGGAATCTATCCGCGGTGGCGTGCCCGTTTTGAGCCTGTTCACCCTAAATGGCAAGCTGCGGAGCCGGTTCGCTAAGGCTATTGAAGGCTGATCACCCGCGCGACCGCCTGAGCTACTTTCTAAACCAATATGAATCTTTCCACCTAGAAATGTACCCGCCGTTAATACTACTTGATTCGCACGAATCAACACGCCCATTTGCGTGACGACACCCCTCACTTCGCCGTCTTCAATCAGGAGATCGTCGACTCCCTGCTGGAATAAGCTTAGGTTGGTCTGAGATTCTAAGATTTCGCGAATAGCAGCTTTGTAAAGCGTACGATCGGCCTGCGCGCGTGTTGCTCGCACGGCAGGGCCCTTGCTTGCATTCAGAACGCGGAATTGGATACCTGCTTTGTCCGTTGCTATTGCCATCGCGCCGCCGAGGGCATCAATTTCTTTAACGAGGTGACTCTTACCGATACCGCCGATGGCTGGGTTACAGGACATCTGACCTAACGTGTCGATGCTATGAGTTATCAGCATCGTGGCCACACCCTGACGCGCAGCGGCAAGCGCCGCTTCTGTTCCAGCATGACCACCGCCGATGACTATTACATCGAACTGCGTTGGATATTCCATTGTTTTCAGGGGCGTAGTCGTCATAAGAGCCTCTAAAATGACTGTTCGCTGTTTTAGGGTGGAGAAGTATATAGAATTCAGCGTAGTAGTGAATTGCTTTATTGGGTCTTTACTAAAAAACACTCTTTTTTTACTAACTTATTTTTTTAACACACAAGTCGTAATGAACATTGATAGCTATGTGAGTAGTAATAGTGTTTATACTGATGAATATAGTAAACAGGTTTTCTGTGGCTAAGTCTATTTATTGTATGAAAAACAGTATTTTATAACTCACTTATCTGTGTGGCTAGGGTGTGATTAAGAGGCGTTAAAGCTCTGGATCGATGGGGATAAAATTCAAGCTCATGGGGAGCAAGTAAACTTATCCTTTTTTGTACACAGGTTTTTACTCACTTTCATATCGGTTACTAATAGCTAATCACTCTTCGCGCTTAGGTTATCCACTGTTTGAGAGTAAAGGTTAACTTGTAGATAGCCACTGGGTTAAGTGTGGATAGAATGTTGATAATTTCTAGAGTGGGTTTTGCTACTTACCAACGCAGAAATTTGAGAAAATTTCGCCAAGCAGGTCATCACTTGTAATCTGTCCGGTAATTTTACCTAGTTCGTTTTGGGCAAGCCGTAAGTCTTCAGCAGCGAGTTCAAAAGGTACACCATCAACTAAACACCGTTCAGCGGATTTGATGAGTGTACTAGCCGTTCTAAGAGCAATAAGATGACGCTCGCGAGCGACAAAAGCTCCCTCAATCATCGAGTTGAAACCTATCGACTCTTTTAACGCTTCGCGAAGTCCATCGATTCCGTCGTTAAGTTTGGCGCTCAGAGTGATTGTATCGAGCGTATCCGGGACCCCATCGACTGTTTGTAATGATGAGGGAACTTTTAGAGTGCCTCTGCCTACGACAGCGCCGGGTGTTAGGTCGGCTTTATTAAAGACAACAAGAGTTTTCGCGAAAAGAGTCGGTTCGTCTAACAGCAAATTTGGTATAAGACTCAGTGATAATTCTTGTAGACTGTGCTCGCTCAGCGTCTCTTTATATAACGCGCTTGCCGAGCTATCTATAACCAAAATAACTTTGTCGCTTTTGCGTACTGCGTCTGCCGCTCGTCGAATACCTTCTTGTTCGACAACATCCTCACTCAGTCTGAGGCCAGCAGTATCAGTAATGTGTACAGGCATCCCTTCTATTTGCAACTGCTCAGAGAGAAGATCGCGAGTGGTACCCGCGATAGAGGTAACTATTGCTGAGTCATTACCCAAAAGTGCATTAAGAAGGCTAGACTTACCGGCGTTAGGTTCGCCTGCAATAACTACCTGCATGCCTTCTTTCAGCAACATTCCCTTGTTTGCTTGTGACAACGCGAGAGTGAGCGACTCACTTATTTCCCGCAGACCCTCTTTTACGCGGGACTCGGTTATTATATCGATATCTTCATCACTGAAATCGATTGCAGCTTCAATATTCACTCGAATTTTTGTCAGTTCTGCAACAAGATGATTAACCTTATTTGAAAATTCTCCGCTAAGCGTGCGCAGCGCCGATCGCGCTGCTTGCGCTGAATTGGCATCAATCAGATCTGCGATCGCCTCAGCTTGAACAAGGTCTATTTTGTTGTTCAAAAATGCGCGCTCAGAAAACTCCCCGGGATTTGCGAGTCTTGCGCCTAAGTTTAGAACTCGATCTAGAATTAGTTTCTGTACACTAAGACCCCCGTGGCCCTGAAGCTCAAAAACGTCTTCACCAGTAAATGACGCGGGGCCTTTGAAAAAGAGCGCTATTCCTTCGTCGATTATGTCGTCGTTAGCATCTTTAAACTTAGAGAGGTGCGCGGTCCGTGGGGTTGGAGCGAAGGCTAGAATGGACATTGCAATAGACGCCGCCCCAGGTCCGGAAACCCGCACGACACAGATCCCGCTCTTACCCGGTGCTGTAGCAAGCGCTGCGATCGTATCAGTGGTGAGTGCGTTCACTTGATCACTTACTCAAGCGACGATTGCAAAAATCGCTATGCTTTTTTCGCTTCATACTGTGCTTCAATTTTACGAGTGATATACCACTGCTGAATAATACCGAGTGCCGCATTGGTGAACCAATAGAGGACAAGTCCGGCGGGGAACCAAAGGAAGATACCGGTCATCATAATTGGCATAAGCTTCATCACTTTGGCCTGCATGGGATCAGCCGGCGCAGGGCTTAGTGAGGTTTGCAAATACATTGTGCCACCCATTAACAGTGGCAAGATGAAATAAGGGTCTTTGACGCTAAGGTCGGTTAACCAGAGCATAAAGGGCGCATGTCGCAATTCGACGCTTTCGAGGAGCACCCAATAAAGCGCGATAAATACCGGCATTTGCACAAGCATAGGCAGACAACCACCAAAAGGATTGATCTTCTCTTTTTTGTACAGCTCCATCGTAGCCTGCTGCATTTTCATTCGGTCGTCGCCATAGTTTTCTTTCAGCTTTTGCATCTTAGGCATGATGCGGCGCATACCAGCCATCGAGCGATACTGGGTTTCCGAAAGCTTGTAGAAAAGTGCTTTAACGCTGACGGTCAACAAAATTATTGAGAAACCGTAGTTGCCAATAAACTGATTGATCTGTGTGAGTAGCCAGTAAATGGGTGCGGCTAAAAACCATAGGAAGCTGTAATCTATGGTGAGATCTAGATTCTCTGAAATTTCCGCTAATTTATACTGATCCTTAGGCCCTGCGTAAAAACGCGTTGTGTAAGTGGCAGTTTGACCTTGAGGAACAGTAATTGCATCACTGGTAAATTCACCAAAATAGAGACCTGCGTTATTCTTACGTGTTGTGAAATTATTCTGCGACGCATCGTTTGGAATCCAAGCGCTTATAAAGTAATGCTGGCTAAAGGCAATCCAACCGCCGGTTGTTGTGTTTGTGTTCGCGCCGTCTTCATCGATATCGTTGAATTCTATTTCATAATAGGGATCATCAAGCGAAGTAGAGACAAAGCCTAAATAGGTACGCCCGAAGCCGCCGGCATTACTTGGATCGTCGAAGTTGCTGCGTTTGATTTGACCAAAGGCGTTTGCGCGCCATTCTGAAGCCGACTGGTTGTTTATCAGGTATGAGACATCAATTACATAACTGTCTTTGGCGAAACTGAAGCGTTTGGTTATATCGACGCCTTCGCTTGTTGTGAATGTTAGATCAACGTCTAGGGTTTGTTGATCGGCGCCCATAACATAGTCTGTTTTTTCGACGCGGTACCGCGCTCGGCTGTCACTATCAATCCCATCGCGCCCTATTAATCCGCTTGGTGCTGTGTAAGTTTGGCCTTCAGCGTTGCTAAGTATTATGAAGGGGTCTGAGTTAGGTTCGAGCGCTTTAAGGTATTTCGGCAAAGCGAGGTATTCAATGTCTCCACCCACCGTGTTTATGCTAAGAACAAAAGTATCTGTCGTTACTTTAACAAGTGTTTCTGGTGCCGCTGTTGTTTGATCGGCGCGTGGTTGGCCAGGGAGAGTTGGTACGTCGCCGCTAGCAACAGGTTCGCCAGCAGTTAAAGCAGTTACCGCTGGGACGTCGTTCTGCGCGATCTTTGGCAATTGGCTTTGCGTGACAGTGCTGATGTCGCTCGCTTGTTCGACTGTCTGTGGGTAGTCTTCCTGCCACTGGAGTAGCATCAAATAGGTGACTAAAGCGAGTGCGGTATAAAGGCCTAAACGTATAAAGTTCATTAGAGTCTACTTGTTTTTTGTTTGGTAAGTGTTGGTTCCGTCTTTAGTGCCTTGGGTCGGCGGTACGGGGTCGAAACCCCCTTCGTGCCAAGGGTGGCATTTACCCAGTCGTTTTATCCCTAAATAGGACCCCTTTATTGCCCCATGAAGCGCGATGGCTTCGGCTGTATAGTGTGAGCAGGTTGGTAAGAAGCGGCATTGCCGACCTATGAACGGGCTCAGTGTTAATTGATAAACTCGTATGAGTAGTAAGAACAGAGGGCTTAGTAGTGTGTTCGCTATCCTTTCGATAAGACGCATTAGTTACTGAGTCTCTTTTTATCTTTCATCTCGCGTAGGATTAATTCGTCTATCAGTCGATCTATCATTTTGCGCAGTTCAAGAGGCGCTAGTTTATCAGCATCCTTGCGCGCGAGCACGACTATATCGATCAGGGGGATTTCTGACTGTCGAAGTCTAAAGGATTCTCGCAGAACTCGTTTTAACCTATTTCGCTGAACGGCTTTGGATACGTTTTTTTTTGCTATTACGAGGCCGAGTCTAGGGCGTCTGGCCTGTGAGGCTGTTGCCAAGAGGAGGAATTGCTTCGTCGAGACTTTGTAGCGAGAGTTATCGAAGACCGGTTTGTAATCTTTCGGGCTCAGTAGCCGAGCGGTCTTTGGAAATGCGTTCTCGGACACTTAAGTAAGAGTGCGGTTAGTAGGGACGGGGCCCAAATAATGTCGCACTCTCCTCTCTACTTGTTGTCTTTACGCTGATAGCTTAGCGCGGCCTTTAGCGCGACGACGGTTGATGACAGCGCGTCCGCCTTTTGTAGCCATGCGAGCTCGAAAGCCGTGAGTACGTGCGCGCTTGAGTACGCTTGGTTGAAATGTTCTTTTCATGACTTACACCTAGATAATGAGTGACCTTGGAACTAAAGTAGTACTAAATGAGGTTCCGTCGTAAAGCCTGAACCGACTACCCTTTCACAAAGGGACGCGAATAGTAGAGGGTTTACGGCAAAGATGCAATGCCTTGTATTGCGAAAAAACCCTTAATTCAAAGCACCTACGTCAGATGCTTCTCTGACTTCCTTTCTTCTAAGCGGCGGATTAACGCGGCGTTTTGGGCAGTTTCTGCAGTAAGTTTTGATGCTTGAGTGAGCTTAGAGAGATTATTCGCATTGGGCCATAGCTTAATCACAGGTTATCCACAGGTAACTTACCCACAGGGTAAATCAAATACGTGTGTAAATTTTCTGTTGAAACTGGTTTTTACTTCAATAGAACTATAAATTATTGATAATTATATATTTATTATTAAATTACCCAGGTGGATAAAATTCTCTCAGCGGTGGATAACTTTTAAATGACCCGCTACACTCTCTGCTCATAAAAACAACGAAGACCCCGCTATAAGCGGCGGCTAATGATAAAAGTGCCAGAAAGCCCCGTTAACTGCAGATACAAAAAGCGACGGGGCAGCTGCGCGATAGGATAAAAAATAGTGTCATCCGATAGCTTCGAACGCGCTCCGCGCGCAGACCTCACGTATTCCACAGAGCAAACAGCGGTATCGCCGACTATCCCTACTAACCCAGCTTCTCAAGACGCTGCGCTCGTCTCTTTAGAGGCCCGGAATATAGAAGCTCGGAATATAGAAACCCAGAATATAGAAACCCGGAATGCCGATACTCTTAGCAGTTCTCTGTCTGGTTCTTTGGCTGATTCGTTGGCCAATGTTCTATGGCAAGACTGTCTGGAGGTGCTTCGTTTGGAGTTGCCGGCGCAGGCGTTTAATACGTGGCTTCGCCCGCTGCGCCCCGCTGTTGCTGAGGCGAGCAATCCCTCGGCTGCTGCCACCTTCATCCTGTCAGCGCCCAATCGCTTTATACAGGATTGGGTCAAATCTAAACTTCTACCCCAAATCGATGAAATTTTTGCGTCGGTGAGTCGTAAACACGGCGTGGAGCTAGCTGGTCCGGTTATCAGTGTTGGGGCTGCACCAACTGTCAACGTGGCGGCATCAGCGGATTCTATGCTTGAGTCGCAGCGCTCCCAGCATTTTCAGTACTCTCAACACACACAACACTCCCAGCCGCCTCAACATCCTCAGCACTCGTGGCATCAGAATGATCCTAATTCCCTCGAGCATGAACTTGAATCGATGCTTGGTAGTAGAATTAACGCTAATATTGAGAGTGAAGATTCACTTGCAGCTCATCAACAACCCCAAAAATCGACTTTTGAGACGATGACTCGGGGTTCCGATAGGCGTGCCCCTGTCGCTAAGTCGGGAGTCGATACGATTATTGAGGGTAAGCTTAGCCACCAGGGAGCGCTCAATCGCGAAAATACATTCGATAATTTTGTCGAAGGTAAATCTAATCAACTGGCTCGAGCGGCAGCAATGCAGGTCGCCGAGAATCCTGGGTTTGCCTATAACCCCCTCTTTATCTATGGGGGTGTGGGATTAGGTAAGACTCACTTAATGCACGCTATCGGTAACTACCTCAAACAGAAAAAACCTAATGCAAAGGTCGTCTACCTTCATTCAGAAACCTTCGTCGCCACAATGGTTACTGCGCTACAGCTTAATTCAATAAACGAATTTAAGCGCTTTTATCGCTCCGTCGATGCACTACTTATCGATGACATTCAGTTTTTTGCGGGCAAAGAGCGCTCACAAGAAGAGTTTTTCCATACGTTTAACGCACTGCTCGAGGGTGGCCAGCAGATCATCCTAACGAGCGACCGTTACCATAAAGAAATTAATGGGCTCGAAGAGCGCCTCAAGTCGCGCTTTGGTTGGGGGCTGACGGTCGCGGTTGAGCCACCAGAACTTGAGACGCGTGCAGCGATTTTGATGAATAAAGCGGCGCTTGTGAACGTGTCGCTGCCGAATGATGCTGCGATGTTTATCGCCCAGCGTCTGCGATCGAATGTGCGCGAGCTCGAAGGCGCGCTTAAGCGGGTCATTGCTCATGCGAGCTTCAAGGGTGAGGCAATCAGTATTGATCTTATAAAAGAAGCGCTTCGTGATCTTTTCGCGCTTCAGGATAAGCTCGTAACGATCGATAATATCCAACGCACAGTCGCCGAATACTCGAAAATTAAGATGTCGGACATGCTTTCAAAGCGTCGAAATCGCTCGGTTGCGCGGCCCAGGCAGGTCGCTATGTGTCTAGCGAAAGAGCTTACCAACCACAGTCTTCCCGAAATTGGTGACGCATTTGGGGGGCGTGACCACACGACGGTTATGCACGCCTGCAAGCAGATCGCGAAGTTACGACAGACTTCGATAGACATTGAAGAAGACTATAATAATTTACTCAGGCTCTTATCGAGTTAAGAACGGCTTATTGCCTGGCTGGCGCCGCCAAGCTCAGTGGTCGCGATCACAACGAATCAGAAAACAGTAATGGGTACGCTCAGTGTTAGCGCGCCTAATAAGGAAAAGTAGACATGCATTTTGTTATTTCTCGGGAAGCCCTTCTAAAGCCACTACAGCTTGTCAGCGGCGTCGTCGAACGTCGGCAAACACTGCCGGTTCTATCTAATGTGCTTCTTGTGCTCAATAATGACGAACTTTCTTTAACCGGCACCGATCTTGAGGTCGAATTGGTAGGTCGAACGCGAGTCGATACTGCACACACCCATGGGGCGGTGACGGTTCCAGCGCGCAAACTTCTCGATATCTGTAAGGCATTGTCGGACGATGCCATGGTTGAAGTGTCACTCGACGAGAAGAAGCTTTTGGTAAAATCAGGCCGCAGCCGCTTTACACTCGTCACGTTACCCTCTTCCGAATTCCCGAATGTAGAAGAGGAACCCGATACTTTTTCTTTAACGTTGCCACAGAAGAAACTCGGTGAACTCATTGACAGCACAAGCTTTGCGATGGCGCAGCAGGACGTGCGTTACTACCTGAACGGCATGCTGTTCGAGGTGTCACCTGATTACCTGCGCGTGGTGTCGACTGATGGCCATCGCCTAGCGATGGAGACGCTCGAGTCTAAGAACGACATTGCGTCGGTACAGCAGCTCATTCTTCCTCGAAAAGGTGTGATGGAGCTAGCACGTTTACTCGAAGATGAGGGAGATATCACGCTCGTATTCGGTCAGAACCACATCCGCGCCGCCGTTGCGGACTTCACGTTTACCTCTAAACTCGTCGATGGCAAGTTTCCAGACTATAACCGTGTGTTGCCGAAAGGCGGCAATAAGGTCATTTTGGGTGATTGTCAGACGCTCAAACAAGGGTTTACCCGCGCCTCCATTCTCTCGAATGAGAAATACCGAGGTGTGCGTGTGGTGCTTACAAACGGCGAACTCCGCATCTTCGCTAACAATCCCGAGCAGGAGGAAGCCGAAGAAGTCGTTGCAGTGGACTACCAGGGCGATGAACTTGAAATGGGCTTTAATGTCAGCTACCTGATCGATGTGCTGTCGACCCTTCGAAGCAGTCAGGCGAAGATAACTCTCCTCGATGCGAACAGCAGCGCGCTGATCGAGTCGGGCGATGAGAGCAATGCGATGTATGTTGTTATGCCGATGAGGCTCTAGGCATAATTTCCACTGTGTTTCGGCAGCCCACTGTGAGCATCCATGCGTCTTCTCGAGTGAACCCATGAGCCGAATTGAAAAACTCACGGTGACCGGGCTGAGAAATCTAGCCGACGTAGCCATCGAATTGTCTTCCCGTGTGAATATCTTCCACGGGGAGAATGGTTCGGGCAAGACTAGCCTACTCGAGGCTATCCACCTCCTTTCTTCCGGGCGTTCGTTTCGCAGCGCCAAGCTAGACCCGTTAATCACTCATGGCCTAGAGGAGGCTGTCGTTTTTACGCAGCTTAGCGATGGGCTTCGGATAGGGTTGGCTAAATCAAGGCGCCGTAGACATCAGTTACGGCTTCAAGAAGAGACTCAGAAAAACTGGGAATCTGTCGCACGCTCCCTACCCCTGCAAATAATTGATTCGACCGCCTTTCAACTTTTGGAGGGCGGACCGAAGGCTCGCCGCCGGTTTCTCGATTGGGGAGTGTTCCACGTGGAACATAGTTTTTTGAGTGCGTGGCGTGATTCCAAAAAATGCCTAGCCAACCGTAATGCACTCCTTAAGGCGCCGCGTCTTGATAAGCCTCAACTCGAAGCCTGGGATCGAGAGTTTGTAGCGGCTTCAGTAAAGGTAGATACGCACAGAAGCGCCTACCTAGAAAGGTTTTTGCCCGTATTCAACGAGGTGTATACCCAGTTGGAGGGCTCTCATCTGGAGACGCTTGAGATCAGGTATGACCGAGGGTGGGCTGAGGGAAGTGCTCTTCACGATGAACTAGGCCGTATGTTGGAGGCCGATAGGCGCTATGGCTCTACTCAGCTAGGACCGCAGCGCGCCGACTTGCAACTCTTGCTCGACCGTACACCGGCGGCTGACGTGCTCTCGCGTGGACAACAGAAAATATTGGTGAGCGCCCTGAAAATTGCCCAAGGAAGACTCCTATCAGAGAGTCTTGGTGTTGACTGCCTCTATCTTATCGATGACCTCCCTTCAGAATTAGACCCAGAAAACAGAGCGAGAGTGTTTGCCGCACTGCTGTCACTTAACGCGCAACTGTTTGTGACCTGTGTTGAATTAGAGGGCCTCTTATTGGCGAAAGAAGGGGTGCTTTTCAGCGCACTCGCGCCAAGCGAAATCGCGCAGTTCCACGTGGAACATGGTAGAATAACGGCTTGATTTTCCACCCAATTGTCCGATAACTCTAGTATTAAGAAACACCCTGGGGCCAACCCTGGAGACCAAGAATGACCGACGACACCAACAGTGTTGCTAGCACAGCAAACAACAGCGACTATAACTCCGATAGTATCAAGGTTCTCAAGGGCTTAGATGCAGTTCGCAAGCGCCCAGGCATGTATATCGGCGATACCGATGACGGCACTGGCTTACACCATATGGTGTTCGAACTCGTCGACAACTCTATCGATGAGGCGCTCGCTGGACACTGCGATGAGATTCGTGTGGTCATTCATGTTGGAGAGACGATTAGCGTCTCAGACAATGGGCGCGGTATCCCGACGGAAATGCACAGCGAAGGTGTTTCCGCCGCAGAAGTGATCATGACGGTGCTGCACGCCGGCGGCAAATTCGATGATAACAGCTACAAGGTTTCTGGTGGACTTCACGGCGTTGGTGTTTCGGTAGTAAACGCCCTCTCCGAGGAGCTAAAGCTCACTATTCGTCGCGACGGCAAGCTCTGGGAACAGGTTTATAAACACGGCGTACCACAGGCCCCATTGGCTGTTATCGGTGAAACAAACACCACGGGTACGGAGTGCCATTTCAAGCCCTCGGATCAAACCTTTAGTAGTGTCGAATTTCACTACGACATCCTTGCAAAGAAGCTTCGTGAGCTTGCCTTCTTAAACGCGGGGGTATCGATTCGCCTAATCGACGAGCGCAGCGCCAAAGAAGAGCACTTCAAATACGAAGGTGGCGTACAGGCCTTCGTCGAATACCTGAATAAAAACAAGGCAGCGGTTAACAAGATATTCCATTTTGCCCATGAGCGGCCGGAGGACGGTATTACCGTTGAGGTGGCCCTGCAATGGAACGACTCCTACACAGAGAATATCTTTCCTTACACCAATAATATCCCGCAAAAGGATGGGGGCACACACCTTGCGGGTTTCCGCGCTGCGCTGACGAGGGTGCTAAAGGGGTATATCGATAAGGAGTTGGCGGCAAAAAAAGGGAAAGAAGTTGCCACATCGGGTGATGATGCGCGCGAGGGCCTCACAGCAATTATTTCTGTGAAAGTGCCAGACCCTAAATTCTCCTCGCAGACCAAAGATAAGCTCGTGTCTTCAGAGGTTAAAACGGTGGTAGAACAAGAGATGGCTGCTAAATTTAGCGACTATCTTCTGGAAAATCCCCAGGATGCGAAGCTAATTGTCGGTAAAATGCTCGATGCTGCGCGCGCCCGAGAGGCCGCGCGTAAGGCCCGAGAGATGACACGACGAAAGGGCGCGCTCGATATCGCTGGTCTGCCGGGTAAGCTTGCCGACTGCCAAGAGAAAGACCCATCACTGTCCGAAATCTACATTGTGGAGGGAGACTCGGCGGGGGGATCGGCGAAACAGGGCCGTAACCGTAAAAATCAAGCAATCTTGCCGCTTAAGGGTAAGATTCTGAACGTAGAAAAGGCGCGCTTTGACAAGATGCTGAGCTCAGCCGAGATTGGCACGCTGATCAAAGCGCTTGGCTGTGGTATTGGTAAAGACGAATTCCAGCCAGAGAAACTGCGTTATCACAGCATTATTATCATGACTGATGCTGATGTCGATGGCTCGCACATCCGCACTTTGCTCCTGACTTTCTTTTTCCGTCAGATGCGGGAGTTAGTCGATGGCGGCCATATTTTCATCGCTCAGCCGCCGCTCTACAAGATTCGTAAGGGCAAACAGGAGCAATACCTCAAAGACGAGGCGGAGCTTGCGAGTTACCAGACTCAAGTCGCCCTCGAAGGAGCGAGTCTCCACGTGAACGCTGAAGCACCCGGTATCGCCGAAGATGCCCTTGAGTCTCTCGTGAAAAGCTACAACGATGCTTACGCGATCATCAGCCGTCTAGCCCGCCTCTATCCGACCGAAGTACTCGAGGCGATGATTTTCTCACCCTTATTGGCGGTAGAAGAGTTGCAATCGGAAGCCTCTACCCAGGCGTGGTTAGATAAAGTACGTTCAAAGCTCACAGAGCTTCACGCCGGAGCGAGCGCTAACTTAACCCTCTCTGTCAGAAAGGACAACGAGCGCAACGTTTACTTGCCGGAGGCTAGATTAAACCTTCACGGTCTCGAGCGTAGCTATAGCTTCAGCCTGGATTTCTTTAATTCGGGCGAATATCGTGCGTTAGCGAGTCTTGGAGCAACACTCGACGGGTTGATAGAAGACGGCGCCTATGCAAAGCGCGGGGAGAAAACTCACCCAATTAAGAGCTTTGCTGAGGCCATCGCCTGGCTAACTCAAGATGCAATGAAAGGACATTACTTGCAGCGTTATAAAGGATTGGGCGAGATGAATCCCGATCAGCTCTGGGAGACGACGATGAACCCTGAGACGCGCCGCATGTTGCAGGTCACCATTGATGACGCTATTAATGCAGACCAGCTGTTCAATACATTAATGGGCGATCAGGTCGATCCGCGCCGTGAATTTATCGAAATGAACGCGATGGCAGCCGAGAACCTGGATATCTAGGGCTCTCGCCCTTAGCGAGGTCTCGCTTCAAGCCGCCTGATAGAGACTGATCTAATCGAGACTGATCTAATCGAGAGTGATCAGATAGAGAGTGGTCTGATAGAGCGCAACCTAATTGGGCGTGGCTGAGCTTAAGCTAATTGAGCGTAGCCACGAAAGACGCCAAGTTGTCGAAGACCGGCACCTTTAAAGCCCCCAACAGAGTCGGCTCGCTGATGAGCCGCGCTTCAGTCTCCTTCCCCTTTCCGGTACGCACCAGTATCGGTTGACACCCAAAGGCGATCGCCGTCTCTAAGTCTCTTAGGCTATCGCCAACAAAAGGCTCGCCCTCAAGGACAACGCCGAAGTTGCGCTCGATCTCTGTCAATAGGCCAACTCGAGGCTTACGGCACTCACATCCAGCATCAGGAAGATGGGGGCAGAAAGCAATCCCGCTAATCTCCCCACCCGCCTCTTCAACAAGTGTGATCAGCTTTTCGTGCATTTGCGCAAGCGTAAATTCGTCGAAGAGTTTGCGCCCTAGCCCAGACTGATTCGTCGCGACAAACACCTGCCAGCCGAGTTCATGAGCACGGACGATTGCTGCGACGCTGCCATCGATCGGCACAAACTCGTCGGCTGACTTAATAAAATCGGCGGAATCGTGATTGATCACCCCGTCACGGTCTAAGAGAAGAACGGGCAAGAGACACTCCTAGGCTAACTGGAAGAATGCGCGTCGAGACGCGCAGCAAAATCAGGACGTCGTGTGTGGCCACGAAAAACCTCGAGGCCACCGAGGCTACGACGAGAGATACGAAATATCTGCAGTCCTTAAGAATCCGCGCCTTAGTCGCGACAGGAGAGCGAGTCGATTATTGCGTAGAGCCTCGTCATCGCAAATCACAAGCACATCGTCAAAAAACGCATCTACCGTTTGCCTTAGCTGGGCCAGCAAGGCGAGCCCCTGTTTATAATCACCGCGAGCAAAAAGAGGATCAACCTCTGACTCAACGGCGACGAGCTTATCAAAAAGCGCCTTCTCAGCAGGTTCCGCAAACAGGTCTGCATTGACCTGGGCATCTGCGTCGACACGTTGCTTTGCGAGTAAATTCGACACGCGCTTATTAGCTGCGGCAAGCGCAGCGGACTCATCGAGAGACTGAAAATGCGCTACGGCTTGCACTCGTCTATCAAAGTCGACAGGGCGCGTTGGCTTTAATGCCATAACCGATTGAAAGACGCCCGGGCTAATACCTCTGTCTGCAGACCAAGCCTGTAATCGATCAAGCAAAAACGCCAACGCCTGCTGTTGCGTCTTCTCGCTGCAATCAACGCTCGAAGGATCTAGATCGGCAAGCCCTTTGAAAGCATGGTCTATGCAAACAGTAAGATCGAGTTCCAGTTCCTTTTCGATCAGAATTCGCAACAGGCCGATCGCCGCGCGGCGAAGGGCAAACGGGTCTTTCGAGCCAGTCGGCGGTTGACCGATTGCAAATAGACCGCAGAGCGTATCGAGTTTTTCAGACAAAGCGAGGACCGCGCCGGTTACGCCCGAAGGCAGTTCGTCGCCAGCGAAACGCGGCCTATACTGCTCGTCAATGGCTTCGGCAACTTCAAGAGGCTCACCGTCGTTCAATGCATAGTAGCGCCCCATTAGCCCTTGCAGGTCGGCGAATTCGCCAACCATGTTTGTCATTAGATCGCACTTTGACAACATTGCTGCACGTTCGCAAAGATCGGGATCGGCCCCGCAGAGCGGTGCTAGCGAACGACTTAACTTTGCGATTCTAACCGAGCGGTCATAAACAGTACCTAGTTTGTCCTGAAAAACAATTTTCTTCAGCGCCTCGAGATGGCTCTCAAGTGATACCTGCTTGTCTGTTTCGAAGAAGAAGCTTGCGTCGGCAAGACGCGGACGAATCACACGCTCGTTACCTTCAATAACCTGCGCCGGATCCTTACTAATAATATTGCTTACTGCGATGAAAAGCGGAAGCAGCTTGCCCTCGGCGTCTACGCAATAAAAGGTTTTCTGATGCGATTTCATCGCAAGAATAAGTGCCTCAGCGGGAACCTCAAGGTAATGTGCTTCGAACTTACCAGTTAGCGCGACGGGAAATTCGACTAAGCTCGCTACCTCGGTAAGGAGGGCTTCGTCGATAATGCTCGTCGCATTCGCCTTGACGCCTTCGGCAATTACAAGCTCGCGAATCATTTCACGGCGGCGATCAAACTGAGGGATTATGTGACCTTCGTTTTCGAGTAGCGCAGCATAGTTGGCCGGACTGTCTATATCGATAGACCTGTCGGCATGGAACCGATGTCCGCGAGACTGTCTACCTGCAGACACACCGAAAAATTCCCCCGCAATAATTTCGTCACCAAACAGTTGGACCACCCAGTGTACCGGGCGTACAAACTCGGCGCGCGAATTGCCCCAGCGCATACGTTTAGGGATGGGCAGTTTGTCGAGTGCCTCACTAACTACGGTGCTTAATAGTGTCGCAGTAGGCTGACCCGGCTGCGACGCACTATAGTAAAGCTTATCGACGCCGTCTTTTTCAATGTGCTGAAGTTGATCAATCTCTACGCCACAGGACTTCGCAAAACCAGCAGCCGCTGGAGTTGCATTGCCGTCTTTGTCGAACGCCGCCTGAACGGCAGGGCCGAAGCGCTCGATCATTTTATCCGCCTGAGACTCGTCTAATCCCTTGACGAGAAGGGCGAGCCTACGCGGTGTTGCGTAACTCTCCGAGTCGTCGAACTTAAGCTCCAACTGTTTCAGGCTCGTGAGTATTTCATTCGAGAACGCCTTAGATAAACTCGGGAGCGCCTTTGGAGGAAGCTCTTCGGTACCAATTTCAACTAGAAAGTCGCGCGCGCTCATGACGACTTCTCCTTGTTCTTTGCTTGTTGCTTATCTTTTTGCTTAGCCTCTTTGTTAGAGCCAGGCGTTTTGGAATCTCCGTGTCCGGCGTTCTGGTTTGTTTTCTGGTGTCGCATAAAATCGTCTTTGAAGTCGTCAGCGATTAGCGGGAAGCCGAGCGCCTCGCGCGTCGCGTAGTAGGTTTCGGCGACGAGTCTGGATAAGGTTCGCACGCGCAAAATAAAGCGCTGACGTTCGGTGACAGAAATCGCGTGGCGCGCGTCGAGGAGATTAAAATAGTGTGAGGCCTTCAATACCTGTTCGTATGCAGGCAGTGCAAGCTTGCTTTCGATGAGCTTTTTGCACTGCGCTTCACAGTCATCAAAGTAACCAAACAACAAGTCGGTCGCTGCGTGTTCGAAGTTATACGCGGACATCTCTACTTCGTTTTGCTTGAATACATCGCCATAGGTCACCTTGCCGTTGGGGCCGTCTGTCCACACGATGTCATAGATGCTGTCGACACCCTGCAAATACATCGCAATACGTTCGATACCGTAGGTGATTTCCCCTGTAACCGGATAACATTCGAGCCCGCCTACTTGTTGGAAATAAGTAAACTGAGTCACCTCCATGCCGTTAAGCCAGACTTCCCAACCAAGTCCCCACGCGCCGAGCGTCGGCGATTCCCAGTTGTCTTCGACGAAGCGGATATCGTGAACAGACATGTCGATACCGAGGCTTTCGAGGGACTTGAGGTAGAGCGCTTGGATATTCTCTGGCGAAGGCTTGAGAACAACCTGGAATTGATAGTAATGCTGGAGTCTATTGGGGTTTTCACCGTAGCGTCCATCGGTGGGACGACGACAGGGCTGGACGTAGGCCGCGCTCCAAGATTCTGGGCCTATCGAACGCAAAAAAGTCGCTGGATGGAACGTACCTGCTCCGACCTCCATGTCGAGAGGCTGCAGGACGACACAGCCTTGCTCCGCCCAAAATTGCTGCAGTGCGAAGATGAGGCCTTGGAAGGTGTTGAGATCGGATGCTTTATTCACGTTAACGCCACGTAATCAGTCATTTGAAGGGCGCTAATTATCCTTGATTCGTAGGGACTTATCCACCGAACAGGCCGACATTACGAGGAAGATAACTGCGAGTTACTAAGGCTAAGCATCGGGTGTTCCGCAGTTGCCGGCCGGAGTTAGGTTTAAAACACGAAACACAGGTCAGTACTTGGAGATGCTAATCGGTAGATGCGACAATCACACCGCGAATTCACGCCAAGCGTGACGGCGTTATCGACATAACTCTTAGACTAGCGAGCTAATGAATCAAACAGACACCACTACAACGCTCGGGAGTCGACTCTCTTTTGGGGTCGTGCTCGGATTCCTGCGCCTCACCTCAGTGCTCCCCCTGCGCTTACTGCACTGGCTTGGCGGTGGACTCGGGTGGCTTTTCGCGGTAATTCCAAACCGCTCGGCTGCGACGACTCGGCGAAATATAGCTGCTTGCTTTCCGCAGCTCAGTAGCACCGACCAGGAATCGCTTGCGCGGCAGAGCCTTAAGGGCATGGTATGCACCGCCCTCGAGATGGGCAAAGCGTGGATGCTGCCTATTGAGGGGACTCTGGCACAGGTTACTGAGGTCGAAGGCTTGGATGCCCTGCAGGCAGCTGCGAAAACCGGCGAAGGCGTCATTCTTCTTGCCCCACATCTTGGCAACTGGGAAATTTTTGGTTACTTCGCCTGCGAGGGAATCGCGTCGAACTTTATGTATCAGCCGCCTAAGAGCCCGCAAATGGATGCGCTGTTGCGGGGTGTCCGAGCGAAAAGCGGCGTTCAGCTCGCGCCTACCAATCGAAAAGGTGTCGCCCTATTGTTAGGTGCTCTACAGAGAGGCGAGCTTGTGGGCGTCCTGCCCGATCAGGTGCCCGCAGATGAAGGTGGCGTCTATGCTGACTTCTTCGGTAAGTCAGCGTTCACTATGACACTTACAAGTCGGCTCGCACAACGTGGAAAGCCGCGAGTATTTTGCGGTTTCGCGCAGCGCCTACCTAAAGGGAAAGGCTTTAAGGTTATCGTTCACGAGGCTGACGCAGGAATATACGATCAAGACTTGGTAGCCTCGGCAGAGGCTATCAATAGGAGCATCGAGCGCTGCGTCACTCTCGCGCCAGAACAATACCAGTGGGAATATAAACGCTTTCGCCGACAGCAAGACGACAGCGAATTCTATTAAGGACTACGCCTACCGTCGCCAGAACATCGGCGTGAAAAGTACTAGCAGCGTGAACACTTCGAGGCGTCCGAGGAGCATGGCGAAACACAGAATCCACTTCGCTGTGTCCGATAAGCTGCCGTAGGTCTGTGTTACCGACCCCAGACCGGGTCCGAGATTATTGATGCAGGCGCCAACCGCGCTAAAGGCGGTCACGATATCCAGGCCAGTAGCAAGAAGCGCAAGCAGCATGAGCATAAACGCCATCACATAGACGGCGAAAAACCCCCACACCGCCTCGACGACTCTGTCTTGAACAGGGCCGCGACCGAGTTTGATCGGAATCACCGCGTGCGGATGGATTAGGCGCTGCACTTCGCGAAAACCCTGCTTAAAAATAAGCAGTATGCGAATGACCTTCATACCCCCGCCAGTTGATCCCGCACAGGCGCCGATAATCGCTGCATACATGAGGAGATAGGGAAGAAAAATGGGCCACTCGTTAAATTGGCTTGTCGCAAACCCCGTAGTGGTTGCGAACGACACGACCTGAAACAGACCATTCACAATTGTTTCGGGTATCGACGGATAAACCTCGAAACGCAGCAGCACTGCAATAGTGACCACGGAGACGGCAAGCAGAATAAAGCCGTAGAAGAGAAACTCAGGGTCGCGGAAATAATGATCAATTTTACCTCGCTGCCAAGCGGTAAAATGCAGCGCGAAATTTATCCCGGCGATAAACATAAACAGTATAGCGATACTCTCAATAGCTGAGCTGTCGAAAAACGCCATGCTGGCATCGTGGGTAGAAAACCCACCGATCGCGATGGTTGAGAAGCTGTGTGTTATGGCATCAAAACCCGACATGCCCGCTGCCCAGTAAGCGGCCGCGCAGGCGAGTGTCAGGCTTACGTAGATCGTCCACAGTGCCTTCGCCGTTTCGGCGAGTCTAGGCACCAGTTTATTGTCTTTAACCGGCCCGGGGCTTTCGGCGCGATACAGCTGCATACCGCCGATTCCGAGCATTGGCAGAAGCGCCATCGCGAGTACGATAATTCCCATGCCGCCCAGCCACTGCAGTTGTTGGCGATAGAAAAGTATGGATTTTGGCAGCGAGTCTAAGCCAGAAATTACAGTGGCACCGGTTGTAGTGAGACCGGACAACGATTCGAAAACGGCATCGGTTATGGACAAATCGACTGACGAGGAGAGGATGAACGGAAGACTACCCGCTGTTCCAAGTACGGCCCAGAATAACGTGACAATCAAAAACCCATCGCGAGTGCCGAGTTCGGTTCGCGCCCGAAATGTCAGCAGCCACATGACGAAACCTACGGTAAATACAGCGAAAAACGATTCAATAAACGGCGTCATCATCCCATCGTTATAGAAAAGCGAGACGATAATAGGCGGCAGGTTACCGATCGCGCTAAACAGCATGAGCAGTAGGCCTAGTATTTTTACGATTAACGAAAAATGCATTTAAACGCCTAGAAAAATGTTAGCCCGACTTGGAATAATCGTTCTACCTCGGGTATTCGCTTGCGATCGACTAAGAACAAAATCACGTGGTCTTCAGATTGGATAACCGTTGCATCATGTGCAATTAGCACTTCATCGCCACGCACGATAGCACCGATCGTTGTTCCTTGCGGAAGTTCGATGTCTTCGATCGCTTTACCAACCACGCGAGACGACCCAGAATCACCATGTGCGATGGCCTCCATCGCCTCCGCAGCGCCACGGCGCAGAGAGTGTACCTGCACCACATCGCCGCGTCTTACATGTGTTAACAAACTGCCGATAGTCGCTTGCTGTGGTGAGATTGCGATATCGATTTCACCCCCCTGCACGAGGTCGACATACGCTGGATTATTGATCAGCGTCATGACCTTTTTCGCGCCCAGACGCTTGGCAAGTAGCGATGACATAATATTGGCTTCGTCGTCGTTTGTGAGGGCGAGGAAGACATCGGTGTCGGCAATATTTTCTTCGATGAGCAGTTCGCGCTGAGACGCCTCGCCGTTCAAAACGATTGCCCTATCGAGGCTCTCGCTCAATACTTTGCAACGCTCTGCATCGCGCTCGATAACTTTGACCTGATAATGCGGCTCAATCGACTCGGCAAGTCGGAGTCCGATATTTCCGCCGCCCGCAATCATGATGCGCTTATAGGGTTTGTCCATACGCCGAAGTTCGCTCATGCAGGCGCGAATATCCTTTTTGGCAGCAACGAAAAACACTTCGTCGTCCGCCTCGATTACCGTTGAGCCCTCAGGGATGATTGGGCGGTCTTTGCGAAAGATGGCCGCAACGCGCGTGTCGACCGACGGCATGTGCTGACGCAAAAGGCGAATCTCCTGACCAACCAAAGGACCGCCGTAAAACGCCTTTACCGCAACAAGCTGCACTTTGCCTTCGGCGAAATCGAGAACCTGTAGCGATCCCGGAAGGCGCAGAAGGCGTGATATCGCCTTAGACACGATAAGCTCGGGGGAGATAACGACGTCGACGGCAATCCCATTTTTACCCAGAAGCTTCTCGCTAGTGAGATAGGATGACGCGCGGATTCGACATATTTTCTTTGGCGTGTGAAATAGAGAGTGAGCGACGCGGCAGGCAACCATATTTACCTCGTCGCTTTCGGTTACCGCGATAATCATATCGGCGTCTTGGCCGCCCGCCCGCTCGAGAACATCGGGGTGTGACGCGTGGCCGGGGACCACGCCAATGTCTATATGATCTTTAAGTTCGCGAAGGCGATCGGGACAGGAATCGACGATCGTGATGTCATTGGCTTCGTTCGCCAGTGTTTCAGCTAGGGTGCTACCAACTTGATTGGCGCCTAGAATTATTATCTTCATCCGGTCTTGCTCTCAGGCTTGCTCGTTTTGCGCAGTAGCGCAAAGAAAAACCCATCGGGTCCCCGTGGATCGATCGGTAATAATTGCCGGCCGAGGCTGCCCCCGTCAGCTGCTGCGCATTCTACTCCCCAATCGGCCGTGATGCGCTCACATTTAGCGTTATCTGTCGCGGCTAAGAACCGTGAGATCGTGCGCTGATTCTCTTCGTTGAGTACGCTACAGGTCGTGTAGAGCAGCAACCCGTCTTCGGCCAGGCATGGCCACAGGGCAGCGAGCAGTGTCTGCTGTGACTCGCAGCAGCTTGCGACTTCGTCGGGGGTGCGCAGCACCTTAATATCGGGATGCCGCCGTATTACACCGGTCGCACTGCAGGGTGCGTCGAGGAGAATGCGGTCGATGGGGTTGCCATCCCACCATGCGTCTAGATTTTCGGCATTTGCAGTACAGAGTGTGATTGGCTGCTCGGTAAGCGCCAGTCTCCCGAGAGTCTCGGTAACCCGCGCGAGACGTTTTTTACTCGAGTCTATCGCCACGACACACTTGAGTGCAGTTTCGCGTTCGAGAATAGCCGCGGTTTTTCCGCCGGGCGCAGCACAGGCATCGACCAAGCTTAGACCCGGTCTCAGCTGTAATAAGCTCGGTACTATCTGCGAGGCCTCGTCCTGAACGCTAACCAATCCGTCTCTAAAGCCCGGAAGATCGTCTACGTGACAGGCCTCTCGCAAAACCAGCGCGGTGTCGGCATAGCCGCCGAGCGTCGCGTCGATGCCTCGTTCACCTAATCGTTCGAGGTAGTCGTTGCGGCTTATCTTGCTTAGATTAACCCTCAGAGTCATCGGTGGACGAGCATTGTTCCCGTCGCAGATCGCTTCAAGGCTTTCGGGCCTCTGGGTTTTTAGCCTATCGAATAGCCACTTAGGGTGCGCCAGCGCTGCGGCAGCGCGCTTTGCATCGCTCGACGCAGCCACAGGATTCTGATCAAGTTGAAGCGCAGACTCTAACGACGCCTTTCGCCTTAAATAGTTACGTAGCACCGCATTGACGAGTGCGGCGGCCCAAGGTTTTTTAAGACCCCGGCTCGCCTCGACGCTTTCATTGATAACAGCATAATCGGCGATAGACAGTTCGCGGAGTTGATAAAGCCCGACAAGAAGTAACCAGCGTACATCGCTCTCTTTGGCCTTTAGGGGTTTACTCAACAAGTTATCGAGCAGGTGATCGAGCGCCGGATACCAGCGACAAGCACCAAAACAAAGTTCTTGAATGAGAGGGTAATCGTCGCGCTCGCGGTAGTCGTCGAGCAAATTACTGAGCGAGCCATTGGTGCCGACCTGCAGTGTGGAGAGCACCTTTGCCGCGATCGCGCGGGCACTCTTACTAGCCATTTAGAGGCTCTCGCAGGAAAAAGTATCGCAGAATCTGAGCATCTACGACTCCTCCCTTGCTGCTGGTTGTTCAAAGCACGTTCCTGCAGCGAACGCATCGGGCTTGCCGTTAAGTAATTCGCCGACGCTCACCTCGCCTTTGCCCGGCATCTGCACGCGGCTAACTTGCAATACGCTTCGCTCTCCGCAGGCGACGCAGAACCCGCGCTTGTCGACGTGGGTGATTGTGCCCGCTGGGACGTCACTTTGACCCGAATCGACCGCGGATTCGAGCACCCTTACCCGCTGGCCGTCGAGTAGGGTAAAGGCCGGCGCGCGGCCGATGCAGGCGCGCACTAAAAGGTCGATCTTCGAGGCTGGTAACGTCCACTCAATTAGCGACTCGGCTTTGTCTATTTTCGCGGCATAGGTGCTTTGAGAATCGTCCTGACACTCCGCATTTTCTTGTAACGTCTCGAGCGTATTTAGCGCAGCAACGATTGCGAGACTTCCCGCCGTGATGAGCTTTTCTTCGAGGCTGACGCGCGTTTCTCGAGGGTCGATTTCGACAACTGTTTTATCGAGCATCATGCCGGTATCCAAGCCCGCGTCCATCTGCATTATGGTAACGCCGGTAGAAGTGTCGCCGGCGAGAAGCGCGCGCTCAATAGGCGCCGCGCCGCGCCAGCGAGGGAGCAATGAGGCGTGCACATTGACACAGCCTAACCGAGGCGTATCGAGAATCGACTGCGGCAAGATGAGTCCATAGGCAACGACGATCATCACATCGCAGGCGAGCGCGTCTAACTCGGCGCGAGCCTCTTCGCTACGCAGTGTTAGCGGTTGGAAAACCGGAAGTCCGGCGTCGATGGCTCTTTGTTTGACAGGGCTTGGAGAAAGTTTTTTTCCGCGCCCCGCTGCACGATCGGGCTGTGTGTAAACGGCCACTAACTCGAAACGCGAATCGCTCTTGGCTTGCGCCGCGATGAGCGCGGTGAGGTGAGCGGCGGCGAATTCGGGCGTGCCGGCGAAACAGACTCGCAGTTTATTCATGAAGGCTTCAATTCAGATTGTGAGGCTTGAGTTAAGCCTGATTGCGGCTACTGTGCTCGCGTTCTCGAGGGACGCTGCGTTTTCAAAGCCCTTAGGCTGATTTTTTGTGCGCTTTAGTCAGCTTACTGCGAATACGGTCGCGCTTCAGCTTGCTAATGTAGTCGACGAAAAGCTTGCCGTCCAAATGGTCGATCTCGTGCTGAATACAGATGGCGAGTAGGCCGTCCGCTTCGAGCTCAAAAGGAACACCCTCTTCGTCCTGCGCGCGGATGATGACTCGCCGCGGCCTGGAGACCGTCTCGTAAAACCCTGGCACCGACAAACAGCCCTCATCGTAATCCTGAAGCTCTTCGTCGATTACCTCAAAAGTTGGATTGATAAAAGCGCGTGGACTATCTTTAGTTTCAGAGACATCGATGACAAGAATACGTCGGTGAACATCAACCTGCGACGCTGCGAGACCAATACCTTCGGCCGCATACATTGTCTCGCGCATATCGGCGACTAAGGATTTTAACTCGGCGTCAAAAAGAGTAACCGGCTTAGCGACGGTGCGTAGCCGCGGATCCGGAAATTCTAAGATTGGCAAAACGGCCATTGTTTCATCCTCTTCTAAAGGGGGTAAGCCTCTTATTCTAACCCTGAGGCGTTCGAAAAGCAGTAGTTGGCGGGTCTAGTTAGCAAACCGCGCATAGGATACCTGCCTCAATGCAGAGAGAAAGGCAAAATAGGTCTCATCAAAGTGAGTTTTAAAGCGAGCCTCGCGGCCGGTATTGGTGCTGTTTTCATCACGCTGTACACGCTGCCTCCTCTTTTCGCGCAGGAGGTTGTTCGGCTCGTTCCTGCACTTAAATCTGAGCCACTCAGCGCTAGCAAGGCCCGTAATCCTAACGATGAAAGCGCATCGCTGGCTGATCTCAACACCGCTATCGGACGCGATGCGATTGTGCCCTTGAGCGAAGCTGCCTCGATGGCGCGCATTGTGGCGATCGGGGATGGATTCACTATTGCTTCGCAGGATGATTTTGTTCTGGTTGCCGGTGAGTTGGAGCCAGCGGTCAAGAGTTACTCGATCTACCGCCCTGGCCGAATACACACTCGGATTATCGACATTGACATCGACACCAACACCGAGACCCCTACTGAGAGCCAAGTAAACAGCGATAAAACCAGCGATAAAAAGCGTAAAAAAAGGAACGAAATCAAAAGCGAGATTCAGGAGCTCATCTACAGTGGTAAAGCAGACTTGGTTGTAGAGACTTACAAAAGTGCCACGGGCGGATCGAAGGCGTGGTTTAGGCTGACAAAAGGCGTCGGTGTGATTCGCGTTGGCGATGTGATTGTGCCTGAGGGTTCACTCAGTGAACATCCACTTTTCTCTTTGCTGAGAGACGCGCCTAAGGGTGCGTGGAAACAACGACCGAATTACTCCATGCCTGCGAACGCGCCAAAAGGCAAAGTGCTTTCGTTTTTCTCAGAGCAACAATGGGGAGCGAAGTACTCGACGTTGGTGTTGAACCGAGGCCGCGCAGATGGTCTCACGCATGGGATGAGACTCACGCTCACGCCACCGACGCAGCTCGGCGAAGCGGGCGAAGAAGTCCTCGCAGAGGAAACGGCAGAAGCAATTGTCTATTCGCACATGCCCTATTTTTCACTGGCGCGTGTTGTGTCTGCCTCGCAACCAATCGAGCGCGGATCGCGCATAATCCTACCCGTCAGGCCACGCCATGAGCAATTGCGACTTACGCTTGCATTATTCCATTGTAAAGGCGGACACGCACCAGCCTTGTCACGCGCGCTAAAAAAAGAGGGTTCGCTCGCTGCGCTCGTTGCCACGAGCACTGAAAAGCAATTGAATTACGGCCTGAGCGCCGCCCAGCGCGCAGTGTTAGGGGGTGATGCTTTTGGCGCTGATCTGCTGGTGCTTTGTGACAATGACCTCGCGTGGTCAGCCAAGGCGGGCAATCATTTAATAACCTATGATTCCAATTTCTATCCTGAACGGCTACGCGAAACTGACTGCCCGCCTCTTCTTCTGTATGTTCGCGGCTCGCTTGCGACATTAGGTTCTCTTCAATTGGCGATAGTCGGTAGTCGCAACGCGAGCGATTATGGATTGCGCAATGCGTACTGGATGGCGCGAGAACTCTGCAAGGCCGGCGTAACCGTGTGCAGTGGGCTCGCCTTAGGGGTCGATGCGAGCGCCCATCGCGGCGCGCTCGATGCGGCTGGGTTGGAAAATCCGCAGTCGACCGTTGCCGTGTTGGGTACCGGTGTCGATCGACTCTATCCTCCAGCACACCGCGAACTTTTTGAGAGGATTACCGAATGCGGAGCGGTCGTCTCCGAATTTCCACTTGGCATGCGCGCGCATGCCTATAATTTCCCGCGTCGCAACAGGCTCATTAGTGGGTTGAGTGTCGGCGTTCTGGTCATCGAGGCCGCAATCAAAAGCGGCTCGCTTATTACTGCGCGCTACGCATGCGAGCAAAACCGTGATGTTTACGCGCTGCCAAGCTTGCTGAGTAATCCTCTGGGTCGAGGATGCCATGAGTTAATAAAACAAGGGGCAATGTTAGTCGACGATCCGAACGACATTCTCATCGAGCTTGGTCTGAAGGTACCGGGCAGGGCTGACACACTGTCGTTTACAGGGTTCGGTAGCCACCTTGGCCCAGCAGAACCTAATGACCTTATGCCCTTACAGAGAAAGCTCTTGCAAAGGCTGAGGACCGAAGACTGCCTTTTCGATAGTTTTCTCGATGCCGATTTAGCGAGCTTTAGCGCGTTAAACCAGGCATTGCTAGATCTTGAGGTGAGGGGGCTTGTGACCTGCCGAGGAGGGCGCTACTCGATCGCATGAGGTGATAGTAAAATTACATAGCTAAGGGCGACGGTTGGCGCTAGCCGCTCCCACAAAAGTGAGTAGAATGAGCGGCTAAACCGATTCACCCGAAGAACAGACCAGGGAGCCCTCAATGCAACGCGCAGACTCGTCTCGAAAACAGGGAGACTATCTGATCGATGAGCCTTCACTCATTGCTGGCCTAGAGGCAGTCGCCGCGGGAGGCGTGATTGCCTATCCCACTGAGGCTGTGTGGGGACTTGGTTGCGATCCCTTTTCAGAAGCCGCGGTGTTAAAGCTCTTACAAATAAAAAACAGGCCGGTCGAGAAAGGGCTTATTCTTGTTGCTGCGAGTCTCGATCAGCTGCCGGCGCTCGCCTCTTCGCTAACCGACACTCAGCGACGCACACTCGAGGAAACATGGCCGGGCCCGGTGACATGGCTTATTCCGGACCCCGAAGGCAGTATCCCACCCTGGATTAAAGGCGAGCATGAGAGCGTCGCAGTGAGAGTTAGCGCCCATCCTCTGGTGCGTGAATTGTGCAATCGCCACGGCGGCGCGCTGGTGTCCACGTCGGCAAATGACGCGGGAGAACCCGAAATTCGATCTCAATCAAGACTCACCGAGGAGTTTGGCGGTAGAATTGACGCCGTAATAGCCGGTGAGCTCGGTGATAGCACCGAGACTTCACAAATACGCGATTTAATAAGTGGTAATCGACTGCGTTAATCGTGCAAAACCGGCGCTCCTAACTCTAATCGGGGAACGCATTTTGACCAACGTAGACACCCTCACGGTAAAAGACTTTTTACTCAAACTCCAAGAATCAATCGTAGCCCGGCTTGCCGCGATCGACCCCGACGTCGCCATTGTGACAGACAAATGGGACCGTGACTCGGGAGGATCGGGCATTAGCCGAGTGATGAGCGGCGGCAAGGTGTTTGAAAAAGGCGGCGTTAACTTCTCGCATGTCTTTGGAAAGGCCATGCCCGCCTCGGCTACGGCGGAACGGCCTGAGCTTGCGGGCCGAGCGTTTCAAGCGATGGGCGTGTCGCTAGTGATACATCCGCTTAACCCTATGGTACCTACTTCCCATGCTAACTTCCGGTTGTTTGTCGCTGAAAAAGAAGGAGAAGAGAGTGTTTGGTGGTTTGGCGGAGGTTATGATCTGACGCCCTACTACGGCTTCGAAGAAGATTGCGTGCACTGGCATCGAACAGCCGAACGCGCCTGCGCGCCGTTCGGCGATAATTATTACCCCGATCTTAAAAAACGCTGCGACGACTACTTTTTCCTTAAGCATCGCGGCGAGGCGCGCGGAATTGGCGGTCTGTTTTTCGATGATTTCAACGAGCTAGGTTTCGAGCGCAGTTTCGCGTTTGTGCAGTCGCTCGCAAACAGTTATCTCGAGGCGTATGTGCCCATCGTCGAGAAACGCAAAGACACTAACTACACGCCCGAGCAGCGCGAGTTCCAAGAGTATAGGCGCGGCCGCTATGTTGAATTTAATCTTGTATTCGATCGCGGAACGCTTTTTGGCCTTCAGTCCGGCGTGGGCCGTATCGAGTCTATTCTCATGTCTCTCCCACCGACGGTGCGCTGGATCTATGATTGGAAGCCAGCGCCGGGAAGTCGCGAGGAAAAACTCTATACCGATTTCCTCCCTCATAGAGATTGGCTACAGTTAGGCACTGAGTAAACGACTGCCCTATGACTGCTGCAAGGAAGAGCTCGTGGTAAATGATCAAAAATCTGGCGCGTCTACCCGCTACGCGGTGATCGGCTCACCTATCGCTCACAGTAAATCGCCGCGTATTCATTCGCTGTTTGCCGAGCAAACAAAGCAGAATCTTACCTACGACGCTATCGAAGTGTTGGAAGCGGATTTCGAGTCTTTTGTTAACGCCTTTTTCGAGTCTGGTGGCGGCGGATTAAACGTGACCGTACCCCACAAGGAGCGCGCGTTTGCCATGGCCGAGGTCACTTCTCCGCGGGCAACTTTGGCGCGCGCGGTGAACACGCTCAGCCTCAATAACGCGGGTCAGCTCGAGGGAGATAACACAGATGGCGCGGGTCTTCTGAATGATCTTCTTGATAATCATGGGACCTCTATTGAAAGTAAACGTTTACTTATGCTCGGCGCGGGCGGCGCGACCCGTGGTGTATTGGCGGCGATAGCTGATCTGGAGAACAGACCTGTGGCGATAACGGTCGCTAATCGAACGCTTGCGAGGGCAACTGCGCTAGCGTCCGATTTCTCTCCGCGTTTGGCTATTTCCGCGGTGGGTTATGACGAACTACATGATCAACAGTTCGACGTAATCATCAATGGGACATCGGCAAGCCTCGGGGGTGAGCTCCCGCCGTTGCTGCCTTCACTTATCGCACCCAACTGCTGCTGCTACGACATGATGTATGCGGCGGAACCGACGTTGTTTCTGAAATGGGCTAAAGCGCATGGCGCAGCGCAGGCGATAGATGGGTTGGGTATGCTAGTCGGTCAAGCTGCGTTGGCGTTTACGCGGTGGCGCGGCGTCGCGCCAACTACAAACGAGGTCATTCTGGCGCTTCGCCAAGGCTTCTAGTCACTCTTCGAGACCTAAATCGACACCCACAAAAAAAGGCCTGCGATTTCTCGTCAGGCCTTTTTATTCTACGAACTAACCGTTTAACCGATTAATGTGCCGCTTCCTCGCTATGGCCACCGCCATGTATATCGCTTGGCGACAGAGGCATTAATGTCGGATCGTCACCTCGGTACTGATAGCGCGTTCCTTCGGTGTAAGTACCCTCGACGGTCATGAAACCGATTAGGAACAGCAAGGCGACAGGTGGTACTAAAATTGTTAGTACCAGCGCGAGGCGTTCCCACACTACGTGCATGAAGATCGCGGTGATGAAACCGGCCTTCAGGAACATGAAGGTGATGACCAAGAACCAGCGAAGACCGCCTTCGACATGGAAATAGTCTACCGCATAAGAGAACCCGCTCAAGACGAAGAGTAGGATCCAGATTTTGTAATAAATCCCTAGAGGATGTTGTTGACCTGCTTCAGATGACATTATTATCCCCTCTCTTTATAGCAAGTAGAAAAATGCGAAAATAAATACCCAAACGAGGTCAACGAAGTGCCAGTACAAGCCGGCAATTTCGACGATCTCATAACCTTTCTTGTCATAGTGACCCTTGCGAACTTTGGTTGCGACGATGAGGAGGTAGATAACACCGCCGGTTACGTGCAGTCCGTGGAAGCCTGTCACCATAAAGAACACCGAGCCAAACTGCGCGGCGCCGTAGGGATTGCCCCAAGGGCGAATTCCCTCGTCTACGATCAGCTTTGTCCACTCGAACGCCTGCATTCCGACAAACGACGCACCCAAAATAGCAGTGACCACCATCAACCAGAACGTTTTCTGTTTATCGCGGCGGTAACCGAAGTTTACAGCCAGCGCCATCGACCCGGAGCTCGTGATCAGAATAAACGTCATAATCGCGATCAAAACGAGCGGAATAGATTGGCCGAACAGCGTCAGCGCGAAAATCTCAGTCTGCAGAGGCCAAGGCTCAGTAGTTGTGAGGCGCACGTTGAGGTAGCCAGTAAGAAAGCAGGTAAAGATGAAGGTATCCGATACTAGGAATATCCACATCATCGCCTTGCCCCAAGGCACATTATAAGTCTGCTTATCGCTGGCCCAGTCTTCGACTAGCCCTTCCACCCCTTCGGGTGTTCCTTGAATTGCTGCAGTTTCACTCATCCTTATTTCCCATTAACTCTATTTTTAAATTCTGTCCCTAGAAGGGCGGTTTCCCGCCCTACCAAATTAGGTGTTGGCAAGGACTGCGAAGATCACAAGCCAAACAACCAATAAGAAGTGCCAATAGACCGTACAAAGCTCGATGCTGAGGCGCTGTTCTTTCGCCTCTGCTCCGGTAACCATCCGGAATACGCACTTAATCCAAACATACAGGCCACCTGCGATATGAATCGCGTGAAGGCCGGTCAGCAAGAAGTAGAAGTCAGCCGCTGGGTTGCTCGAGAGGTAGACCCCAGTTAGCTGAAGCTCTTCCCAAGTCTGCAGCTGGGCTGCGATAAATAAGATGGCGAAAACGCCACCGCCGAAGAACGCAAGCTTTACGTTCTTCGAACCGCCGTTACCTACGACGTTACGCGCCCACTGAAACAGCACGCTGCTTAACACGAGCAAGCCCGTGTTAAACCACAGTGATGTTGGCTCAGCGATTGGCAACCAATCCGGCAATTCCATGCGGATGTAGTAGCTAACCCCAAACAGAGAAAACACGATAGAGGCGGCGATCAAGAAGAAGTTCAATGCCACCCGCTCCGCGGGTGACTTGAACGTGCCTTCTGGTTTGAGGCCGCCGATGATGCCTTTGCGTTCCCAAGGCTTCTCGGTAATCTGTTTGAATAAGCTCATTGATTACGCACCTTTCGCTGCTGAATCTTCCATTTCTACGTCTTCTTCAGCCATGTTCTGCGGAATGAAGTCAGACTTCGCACCGGGAACGCTGTAGTCGTAGGCCCAACGGTAGACAGTAGGAAGCTTATCGCCCCAGTTGCCGTGAACCGGTGGTGTATCAGGCGTCTGCCATTCGAGAGAAGCCGAACCCCAAGGGTTTGGATCGGCTTTCGCGCCGTTGCGCAGGCTCCACAGAATGTTGAAGATGAAGATCAACTGCGCCGCGCCTACGATAAGGGCTGCGATAGTGATGCTCTCGTTCAGCGTCTGTGCGCTCGCTGGGATGAAGTCAGTTTCGCCGATCGCATAGTAACGACGGGGTACACCGAGGAAGCCGAGGTAGTGCATAGGCAGGTAGATTGCATACGTGCCGAGGAACGTGATCCAGAAATGAGCCTTAGCAAGACCTTCGTGGTACATGCGTCCAGACACCTTCGGGAACCAGTGGTAAATCGCGGCGAAGATAACCAGAACCGGTGATACACCCATTACCATGTGGAAGTGTGCAACCACGAAGTAAGTATCCGACAGCGGCAAATCGATAACCACGTTGCCCAGGAACAGCCCGGTCAGGCCGCCATGGATAAACGTGAAGATGAAGCCGATAGCAAAATACATTGGCGCGTTGAGACGAATGTCGCCTTCCCACAAAGTGAGAACCCAGTTGTACACCTTAAGCGCCGTAGGCACCGCGATGATCAGCGTGGTTGTCGCGAAGAAGAAGCCGAAGTAAGGGTTCATGCCGCTGACATACATGTGGTGTGCCCACACGATGAAGCTAAGTCCACCGATCGCGATAATTGCCCATACCATCATGCGGTAACCGAAGATGTTCTTGCGCGCGTGTGTGCTAAGAACGTCAGAGACCAAGCCGAATGCGGGAAGCGCTACGATGTAAACTTCAGGGTGACCGAAGAACCAGAATAAATGCTGGAACAAGATCGGGCTGCCGCCTTCGTAGTCCATTGGCGTTCCAGACTCGATGATTGCAGGCATAAAGAAGCTAGTACCGAGCAAGGTGTCGAACATCATCATGATGCAAGAAACGAGAAGCGCGGGGAAAGCGAACAAACCGAGCACTGTTGCGACAAAGATGCCCCACACAGTAAGCGGGAGACGCATAAGCGTCATGCCACGCGTACGATACTGGAGAATCGTTGTCACGTAGTTAAGGCCACCCATCGTGAACGCAACGACGAAGACAGCCAAGGAGACGAGCATCAAGACGATACCCATGTCGTGACCCGGCGTACCGGCCATCGAGGTTTGCGGTGGGTAGAGGGTCCAGCCAGCACCGGTAGGACCGCCGCCGACGAAGAAACTCGCCAAAAGAATTAGCACTGACAAGAGGTAGAACCAGAAGCTCAACATGTTGAGGAATGGGAATACCATGTCGCGCGCACCGACCATTAGCGGGATCATGTAATTACCGAAACCGCCAAGCAGCAGCGCTGTCAGCATGTAGACCACCATGATCATGCCGTGCATCGTGACCGACTGGTAGTAAGCGTTGGGATCGATGAGATCGAAAGTCTCGGGGAAACCGAGCTGCATGCGCATTAATAGCGACAAAACGAGAGCAACCAATCCAACGAGAACCGCAGTGCCGCCGTATTGAATGGCGATAACTTTATGGTCTTGGCTCCAGACATACTTCTCAACCCAACTATGGGGGTGATGAAGCTCCTGTTCGTGATCTTGGTCAGCCAGTGGTACGTAGGCCATGTAAACCTCCTAACTTGTTAAACTTCTAAATCTTGCTTGGCGCCGCCCTAGCTTAGCAACGGCGCACATCTACGTGAGACTCTCTACTACTTGAACACTAGCGAATCGTATTCAAGTAAGCAGCGACATCTTCCATCTCTTTCGTGTCATCCGTGTTCTTGGCGGCCATCGCTGTGGCCATAGACACCATCTGCTCACCATACGGGTCTGCTTTATGCAAACCGCGAATGCCGCTGCGGAAGTTCTTAATCTGGGTCACGAAATACCAGTCATTCATGCCAGCGAGCTTCGGTGCATCCGTGTACCAAGTTCCGCTACCGTTATCGAGGTGACAAGCGGCGCAGTTGCGGTCGTAAATATCGGCGCCATTGGCTACGTCGCCTTGGATAGTAGGCTGTGCCGGAACATCAGGAAGAGACGCGATGTAGGCTGACATATTGCGAACCGCTGCATCGTCTACCAGCATGTTAGCCATGCCGACCATTGACGCTCCATAGAGGTCACCTTCAGTCTGGCCGCGAACACCTGTCTTGAAGTGGTTGAGTTGGCGCTCGATGTACCAGTCTTGCAAACCGGAAAGCTTCGGCGCGTTAAGCGCCTGGTTGCCTTCGCCACCAGCACCGTGGCATGACGCACACACTGCATACTGTGCTTGTCCTGCGGCTAGGTCGGGCGCTGCCATTGCTTGGGTTTCGGCAAAGGTAGGCTGGCTCGAAATCCACGCGTCATAGTCTTCTTGCGTGTCGATAACGACAGAGCCGCGCATGATGAAGTGGCCAATACCGCAGAGTTCCTCGCAGAGGATATCGTAACTGCCGGTTACTTCAGGCTGGAACCAGAGGTAAGACACAAGACCTGGCACCATATCCATCTTCACGCGGAACTGAGGAACGGTGTAGTTGTGCAGTACGTCGTTTGAGCGCAGTAGGGCTTTCACCGGCTTACCGACCGGCAGATGCATCTCCGGTGAATTAACGACGATATCGTCTTGGCCATCAGGATCTTCTGGGTTGATGCCGAATGGGTTCAACTCGCTTATGAATTCAGTGTCGGCTGTACCAAGCTTGCCATCGGCGCCTGGGTAGCGGAAATTCCACTGCCACTGCTGCCCCATGACTTCGAACTCTGTGGCTTCTTCAGGCGGAGTCACAAATTCTGCCCATACAAAAAGACCGGGTGCGAGCATCGCGATAACACCTACAGTGGTGATCGCAGACAGCCAGCTCTCAAGTTTGTGGTTCTCTGGCTCATAAACCGCTTTGTGACCTGGCTTCTGACGGAATTTGTAAACACAGTAGGCCAAGAAGAGGTTGCATAGAATGAATACCGCGCCTGTTACCCAGAACGTGATACTGATTACGCCATCGACGCTGTCCCATTGAGACACAATGTCGGTGAACCACCATGGACTCGCGAAGTGAAAGATTACCGATCCGATAACCAGCGCGAAAATAACGACCGCTAAGATCATACCCAGTTTTCCTTGTAGAGATTTCAAACGTTTTCGACACGAAACACGGCGAGCGAGTTGGGCAACATGTTGCCAGACGACTCACTAAGATCCCTGTCGAAAGATTAACTAACGCTGCGCGTTCTAAATCGGAGCGGGGAGTATCCAATCCCCAATACGATTTCGATTAAATAACTGCGTGATGCGGCAAAGGCCGAACAAAAAGCTATCTAAATTCCTGTGTTGCTAGCGAGGGAAATAAGAACTCGTCGTGGTCGCCTTTCCTGTGCGGCTTCGTCAAATTTTTGCTGACCCTCTAGCGCACCGGAATGCTATAGAAAAACCCTGTAAGCCGCAAGTAAATGAGGCTCTAAAAACCGTGAAACTTGCGCAATATCAATCGTTTTTGACAGCGTTCTGTCAGAGCTTTAGCAACTGAGAACGATTCGTAAAAACTCGAGCGAAAGAGTTTCTTTTTTGCAGGCGATCTGAACTCGGCTTGCTGCCGTTTAAGTTGAGATTCTCGCGCAATTATGCTCAAATGCGCGCGCTTACGCGTTGGCTCAAAAATTAATTTCAACAACAAGATATTGTGCTTCGCAAAATTAAATTCACTACCACTAGTGACCCGTACCACGGGCCAGAGTGGAAATGAAAAACATCACGCATCCGCTAAAAAATTTTAAGCGCTATCGAGAAACCCAAAGTGACTGAAATGACCAGCAGCACCGCAGCAAGTTGGCGCGACTATTACGAGCTTTGCAAGCCGCGCGTTGTGTATCTCATGATACTCACCTCGCTTGTCGGAATGTTCCTCGCGGTCCCGGGAATGGTTCCACTCGATATTCTGCTTCTCGGCAATCTTGGCATCGCGCTTGTCGCTTCCTCCGGCGCTGTCGTCAATCATCTCATCGATCGTAAAATCGACATCAAAATGGCCCGAACTCATAACCGGCCTGTTGCACAGGGACGCGTTGAGCCTATGCAGGCAGCGATGTTTGCACTCACTATCGGTGTAGCGGGCATGGCAATCATGATGATCTGGGTGAATGCGCTGAGCGCGTGGCTCACGCTTGCTTCGTTTATCGGCTATGCGTTTATTTATACCGGATACCTAAAACACGCGACGCCCCAGAACATCGTAATTGGTGGGCTTGCCGGCGCGATGCCGCCCCTGTTGGGCTGGTCTGCGGTAAGCAATACCATCGATCCGAATGCGCTGATTCTCGTACTCATCATTTTTGCATGGACCCCCCCGCATTTCTGGGCGCTCGCAATTCACCGCAAAGACGACTACGCGAAATCAGGCGTGCCGATGCTCCCTGTCACACACGGTGAACACGTCACCAAAATTCATATTTTGGTTTACACGGTTATTCTCGTCGGAACGACGGCGCTACCTTATTTCTCAGGGTTAAGTGGCCCGTTTTACCTCACCGCAGCGATGGCGAGCGGCGCCGGGTTTCTGTATTACGCGTGCAAGCTGATGTTCAGGCCTAAGGCGTCTACGCCAATGGACACCTTTCGTTTCTCGATTATCTACCTTGCCATAATATTTGTGGCGTTAGTGATCGATCACTATCTGGTCTAGGGGTCGCATGAGCAAACGTTTGCTTATCGCGTTTATTGTCGTCGATATTCTGCTGGGATTGGCAGCTTACCGAGGATACACGCTCTGGAGCGCAGGCGAGCAAGCGGCTGAACTCACCCGCGATCTGCGCGAGAAAGGCACGACGCTCTTCCCTGATTCTCGTCCCCTCTCTCGTTTCGATCTCGTCGACTCTCGCGGCGAAGCGTTTACCAATGCGAATCTTGCAGGCAAGTGGAGCCTTGTGTTTTTTGGATTTACTCATTGTCCTGACATCTGTCCGATGACCATGAAAGAGCTTGCGGAAATGACGGCACAGCTTAGTCCGGCAGAGCGTGCAAAGCTTCAGGTTATTTTAGGAACAGTCGACCCAGAACGAGACGATCCGGCGACGATGGCAGAGTATGTCGCGCAATACGACGATGCGTTTATCGGCCTAACTGGAACGAGGATCGCGCTTAGCGTGCTGACGAAGCAACTCTACATAACGTATTCGGATCCAGAAGCGCTTATCAGTCATGATGATCACAACGGCAGCATCGAAGATAACGCGGACAACCGCGCAGAGACGGTGATGTCAGACCTCGACGCCGTGAATAACGAGTCGCATTCTGCTCACGGCATGGCAGAGGAAAACCAAGATGAAAACGGCGACTATCTCATTACCCACAGTGGCCACATCGCCATCATAAATCCTCAGGGTGAACTGCACGGTGTGATTCGTCCACCACACCGCGATCGCGACCTACTCGCTGTGGTCAAGGTTCTACTTGCCGACTAGCGGGTGGTGAAGATCAGGCCTTGCCCCCGCGCAGTAGCGTAAGCGCAAGAAACAGGAGTGTTGCGCAAACGACGATGCTCGGCCCGACTGGCACATCGGCAACAAAGGCAGCAAGCAGCCCAAACACTACCGCGACACATCCAATAACACTTGCTCGAATCGCCATCTGTTCTGGTGTAGCCGCAAGCAGCCGTGCCGCCGCTGCGGGAATTACCAACAGCGACGTGATCAATAAAACGCCAACGATTTTCATCGAAACAGCGATCGTTAAGGCGATCAAAAGCACTAATAAAATATTGAGGCGGTCGACTCGGCTGCCTTCGACTTCTGCAATGTCTGCATGAACGGTAATTGCGACAAATTCATTCCAAAACTTAAGTAAAATACCGCCGACACCGATTGTAACGGCAATAATCCACGCTAGATCAGAAGCACTTATAGTGAGTAATGCGCCAAATAAATAGGCTTCCAAATTAACTCTTATCGAATCAGCGAGTGCAAGAACGACGATTCCTAAAGCAAGGCTGCTGTGCGCAAGTATGCCCAAAAGCGTATCGGTTGATACGTTCGGTGAACGATCTAGAACGGTCAATATAAAAGCAAAAAACAAGCAGCTGAGTATGATACTTAACTGTGGATTTGCGCCTGTCAGCAACCCAATCGCGATACCTAATAGCGCAGAATGTGCAAGTGTGTCGCCAAAATAGGCCATGCGGCGCCAGACAATAAACGAGCCTAGCGGACCGGCAACAACCGCTAACGAGAGGCCGGCTGCGAGGGCATAGAGGATAAAGTCGGTGGTGAAAAGTGACAGAAAATCGCTCATTGATGGGTACACTCATCTTCGCCGATGACATTGCCGTGTATGTCGTGCTCATGGGTGTGATGGTGTGTGTAAACCGCAAGACTATCGGTGACGCCCGCTCCGAAAAGTGACAAATAAGCGGGGTCGTTGCTCACCGTTTCGGGCTTGCCGTGGCAGCAGACATGATGATTTAAGCAGATCACCTCGTCGGTTGAAGACATCACCAGATGTAGGTCATGGCTTATCATCAATACGCCGCAGCCTTGGGTTTCGGCAATCGAATCGATTATCGAGTAAAGCTCTGCCTGTCCGGCAATATCAACCCCTTGGGCGGGTTCATCCAGAACGAGTAGATGCGGCTTTCGCAGTAACGCACGCGCGAGCAGCACCCGCTGCAGTTCGCCGCCGGACAGACTATTGAGCTGAGCGTGGACAAGGTGAGGAACGTGCAAAGAAGTCAGTGTCTCTTCGATTTCGTGCCCTCCTGCTGATTCCTTCGTACCGCGTAGCGCTAAAGCAAGGAAGCGCTGCACCGTAAGCGGCAGGGTTGGCTCGACATGCAGTGACTGAGGCATGTAGCCAAGCCTCAAGCCTTCGCGCCGCGTAATCGTTCCCGAGTCTGCGTCGAGTAGCCCAAGCGCAATTCGCACGAGTGTTGTCTTGCCTGCGCCGTTGGGTCCAATAAGCGTGACTATTTGGCCTGGTTGAATCGAAAAGCTGACGCGTTCGAGCACCACGCGATCATCAAAAACCTTGCCTATATCCACGGCGCTCAGCAAGGGCTGCTGCGAGCCGATTGTCTCTTCCACTGTTGATACTGCGCCCGAAGCCATGCTCGATCCCGTGAGGACTCTTTACCTAAGTTAAGGTTAGCGGTCGCGCGAGCAATGACTGAAGCACGCGCAGCTTGATTATAATCGCAATCGGCTTTGTTCGCTGCAAACGCATTGCTAGGCTGCTGCGTTGCTATGGCTTGTCGCGCGCATTCGGTATGATAGCTCACCTGACCCAACTGTCTGCCGTCTACGCTTCCTGAGAATCACCATGAAATCTGACTCCTGGCTTCAACAATTCAGCATGCTCTTTACCTGCAGAGGCACTCCCGGCGTCCTTTTGCTTACTAGCGTGTTGTCTTCAGTGACTCAGGCCCAGACACCAACCGCGCTTCGCGGGGACGGCCTCGAAATTGTGACGAGCATTCGTCCACTTGCGTTGATCGCGAACGACATACTGGACGGTCACGGTGCGGCGGCGGCGCTTATCGATGCGGGCGACTCACCGCATCACACCATGCTTACTCCGTCGGCACGACTCAAAGCCGCGCGTGCTGACATGCTGATTTGGGTTGGTGAAGACCTCGAAGTTGCGCTAGCAGGTCTTTTTGTAAATGACCCTCGCACGCTCACAACCTCGCAGATCGACGGAATTCTCCTAGACGAAGCTGAGTCCGATGAGCATTCCTCAGAACATGGGGCAGACCTTCATCTCTGGCTCAGTACGAAAAACGCCGAACGAATAGGCGAAGCAGTTGCTAATGCGGCCAGCAAACTCGACGCTGCAAACGCAGACCACTACGCGGCTAGCCTTGCACGCTTTAAATCCCGGCAAGCAGAGAATCGGAAAGCGTTTGCCGCAGAAATTGCAGCGCTGAAAAATACAGGCAAGCAACCGGACATACAAGACAGGGATCGGTTCGCGGTCTATCATGATGCCTATCAGTATTTTGAACAGGAGTATGGCCTGCGGCACAGCGTTGCACTGCTCGTCGATCCCGAGCGTGCGCCGAGCATCCGAGAGTTAGCTTCGGTGAGAGAAGAGCTGAACACTGCATCGCCAAGGTGTTTGCTTACCGAGCCAGACGCCGATGCCGGACTGATCGCGACAGCGACTAAAGGACTTGCGCTAACAGCGCCACTTCGACAGATCGAAGTCGATATTCTAGGCCGCAACATCGATGACGGAGAGGACGGCTACACGCGCCTCATGCGTGCCGTTGTTGCTGACTTTGTCGACTGTTTGCGCTAGGCAGCCCCTGCGTAGCAAAACAACTAAGCTAAAAAGCAAACCAGTAAGAAGCAAGAGAGGCAGAGAACCGACGTGACACCAAACAAGCAACTCATCCTAGTAGACGGTTCCTCCTATTTGTTTCGCGCCTTTCATGCACTGCCCCCGCTGGTAAATAGCAAACAGCAGCCAACGGGTGCGGTAAAAGGCGTGATCAATATGATCCGAAGCCTCATCAAAAGTTACCCCGACAGCAACATTGCTATCGTGTTCGATGCTAAAGGCAAAACGTTTCGCAGTGATCTCTATTCAGATTACAAAGCCACTCGTCCGCCGATGCCCGATGAGCTGCGTTCGCAAATCGAACCGATCCATCAAATCGTGCAGGCCATGGGATTGCCCATGCTGGTTGTCCCCGGTGTCGAAGCCGACGATGTTATCGGCACGCTCGCCAAACAGGCGACGGAGCGGGGAATAAAGACACTCATCTCTACAGGCGATAAAGACCTTGCCCAACTCGTGAATGAGTATGTCACGCTCATGAACACGATGAATAATGAGACGCTTGATGTGGCTGGCGTCGAGAAAAAATTTGGCATTGCGCCGAGTCAGATCATCGATTTTCTCGCGCTAACCGGCGACAAGGCTGACAATATTCCAGGTGTTCCGGGCGTCGGGCCTAAGACTGCGGTTAAGTGGCTCTTAGAGTACCAGTCGATGGAAGGCGTCATCGCAAACGCCGATGCGATCGGCGGTAAAATAGGCGAGCGACTGCGAGAGAATATAGACCTGTTAAAACTCTCTTACGAGCTTGCGACTATCAAGCTCGACTGCGAACTCGATCTCGCGCCCGAGCAATTGGTACCGAATGCCGAGGACAGCGCAGCGCTGCTAACGCTTTTTTCCGAACTTGAATTTAAATCCTGGGTAAAAGAGCTCGAATCCGAGGGTATTAAAGCGGCGTCACCTGCAACCCCACAAAAAATAAGTGGAGGAAAAAACGCAGCCGCGGTTGATGGATCTGGAGGTGCAAAGCAACATCAGTCTCTCGATGTCACACCAAAAGCACTTAACTACAGCCTTGTCGACACCGAGGAAAAACTGCAAAAGCTTCTAAGCAAAATCGAAACAGCACCTAGATTCTCACTCAGTCTCGAGACACAGGGCGAACATTTTCTCGACACCGAAATACTCGGCGTCGCGATCAGCACACAGCTTGGTGAGAGTTATTATTTACCTTTCGGTCATAAAAATCCGGAGCAGACAGAGTTGGGAGTAGAGCCTTGGCAACAGCTTGACAGAAACCATGCGCTGACGCTGCTTAAACCCTATCTCGAAGACCGCCTCCGTATTAAAGCCGGCCACGATCTGAAAGCGACGGCGCATGTGCTCGCTAATGTCGGGATAAACCTGCAGCCGATCAAAGCCGATGTGCATCTTGCGTCGTATGTGCTCAACTCAGTGACCAGTCGGCATGCGCTAGAAGACATCGCACGGCACTATCTCGCGTTGGAGACACCTCCTATTGCGCTTGAAAGCCTAACGGGGAAAGGGCGCAGCAAACTAACTAAAGTAACCCTTGCCCCCTCGGAAATCCTCAACTATGCGGCCGAGCGCGCCGACCTTATTTTGCGCGCGTCGCTGTTTCTGGAACACGAACTTGCCGCCGATGCGCGTCTTGAGGGAATCTACCGGTTGTTCGAACTTCCCCTTGTTAACGTGCTCCGCGCGATGGAGCAGAACGGTATCGCTTTAGACAAAATTGCGCTCGCGCGGCAGAGTGACGAGCTCGGCACTCAGCTCAACAAGCTCGAGCTCAAAGCGCATGAGCTGGCCGGTGAAGCGTTTAATCTCGGCTCGCCAAAGCAGCTACAGGCGATTCTTTACGAAAAACTTGGGCTTCCCATGCTCAAGAAAACAAAAACGGGCCAGCCGTCGACAGCCGAACCTGTTCTCGCCGAGCTAGCAGAGGATTATGAGTTACCGCGGGTCATCCTCGAGCAGCGCTCGCTTGCTAAGCTCAAGTCGACGTACACCGACAAACTGCCGCTGCAGGTAAACTCGGGTAGCGGGCGTATTCACTCTACGTTTCAGCAGGCCGTAGCCGCGACGGGCAGACTGTCGTCAACCGACCCTAATTTGCAGAATATTCCGATTCGAACAAACGAAGGCCGTCGTGTCCGCCAGGCGTTCGTGAGCGCGCCAGAGACGCTGTTGCTCGCGGCCGATTACTCGCAGGTCGAACTTAGAATTATGGCGCATCTGTCGCAAGATCCGGGCTTGCTGAAGGCATTTTCGTCAGCACAGGATGTTCACCGCGCCACTGCCGCCGATGTGTTTGGTGTGGCGCTGGATCAAGTTACAGCGGACCAGCGACGTAGCGCAAAGGCAATTAATTTCGGTTTAATTTACGGGATGTCCGCGTTTGGTCTCGCGAATCAGATCGGTGTTAGCCGAGGCGAAGCGGGCGAATACATCGAGCGCTATTTCGAAAAATACCCAGGTGTGCGCGCGTACATGGACGAAACTCAGGCGCTCGCCGACGAAAAAGGGTATGTCGAGACGCTGTTTGGACGCAGGCTTTACCTGCCCGATATTCATGCGGGCAACGGCATGCTGCGCAAGGCAGCGCAGCGCACGGCCATTAATGCGCCGATGCAAGGTACGGCTGCCGATATCATTAAGCGTGCGATGATCGATATTCAGAATTGGTTAAACGAAGGGTCAATCGACGCACGGATGCTGCTGCAGGTTCACGATGAATTGGTTTTCGAGGTCAGCGAGCGCGACCTGCCGCTACTCGCCGATGGCGTACGTTTCCGCATGGTGTCTGCTGCCGCGCTTGATGTGCCGCTCGTAGTCGATATTGGCACTGGCAAAAACTGGGATGAGGCGCACTAGGCGGGCGTCTCGTCGCCGAGCCACTCGTCGAGCTTGGCACGAACTTCGGTCACACCGTCATTCTTAAGTGACGAAAAGAGCTGAACAGTCACGTTATCAAAGGACTTCAGCTCTTTTTGTACCGCCAGCAGTGTGTTTTGAGCCGCGCCGCGCTTGAGTTTGTCAGATTTAGTCAGCAGCAAATGCAGCGGCAGGTCGCTCTGAACCGCCCAATCGATCATCATGCGATCGAAGTCTTTAAGCGGATGACGGATATCACTCAGGAGTATCAGACCACACAGGACCTGACGCCTGCGCAGGTATTTTTCGAGCTCTTCCTGCCACTTATTTTTGACGCTCAAGGGCACTTTGGCGAAGCCATAGCCGGGCAGGTCGACTAAAAAACGTCCCTCGGCGAGGCCGAAAAAGTTGATCAGCTGCGTGCGTCCTGGCGTTTTAGAGATACGGGCGAGGCGCGTCTGGTTAGTGATCGCGTTAATCGCGCTCGATTTCCCGGCGTTGGAGCGTCCGGCGAAGGCAACCTCTGCAACGCTTTCGGGCGGACAGGCTGCGAGATTGGCGGCGCTCGTGACAAAGGTGGCTTGATTATAGTGCATGGCGGGCATGATACCGGTTTAGCCTGCCCCGGCGACAGCACTATTAGAGTCAATCGACGAAATGCGCTACAATCTCCCGCCGCGAACGCTCGGAGCATACCGTAATGAATCCGACTGGCCTGGAATTAACACTCACGAATCAGAAATAACGAGTTAGGAATTACGATGAACAAATTTGCGATAGCCCTAGTGTCTTTACTTATCAGCGCCTTGGCGCCAGCCCTTGTTCTTGCTCAAGGCGACGCTGCTGCAGGCCAGGCTAAATCGGCACTCTGCGGTTCTTGCCACGGTGTTGACGGCAACAGCGCCCTAGCGATGAACCCTAAGCTAGCTGGCCAAGGTGCAGGCTACCTGTACAAGCAACTTGTCGAATTCAAGTCTGGTGCGCGTCAGAATGCGACCATGGCTGCGATGGTCATGAACTTGTCTGATCAGGACATGCTTGACCTGTCGGCCTACTACGCGTCACAGCAAGTGACTATTGGTGGCGCAGATCCGGCGCTAATCGAGCTTGGCGAGGCTATCTACCGTGGCGGTAATAAAGAACTCGGCGTCGCCGCTTGTACTTCGTGCCACTCAACAGATGGTGCGGGCAACGCGCCTGCTAAATTTCCAGCGGTTGGCGGCCAGCACGCCGAGTACACGCTCGCACAGCTCAAGGCCTTCCGCTCTGGTATGCGCAATAACGACGTAGGGTCGATGATGCGCAGCACAGTCGAGCGTCTGACTGACAAAGAACTCGAAGCACTCGCGAGCTACCTCGAAGGCCTAAACTAGGCATCGATAGGCGGCGACTTTAACCAAGCAAGCTACATACTCGGAGTTGACCTATGAACATACGCTCTCTATTTCCGAAGACACTTATTACCGCAGTGGTAACGCTGCTCGTGACCTTGCCCCTCGCTTCCACTAGCGTCGGTCAAATCGAAAAATACGTAGCGGGCACGCACTACACCGAGCTCCGTGCACCGGTTAACACGCCCGACGACAGCAAGATCGAAGTCCTAGAGGCCTTCTGGTACGGCTGTTCGCACTGTTTCCGCTTCGAGCCTTTGGTCGCCGACTGGGAGTCCAAGGCTGCTGACGACGTTGATTTCCGCCGCTTCCCTGCGATGTGGAACGCGTTGATGAAAGTTCACGCACAGATCTATTTCACCGCCGAGGCGATGGATGTGATTCACATTGTGCACGAGCCTGTATTCGATGCGATTAATGTAGAAGGCAATCGTCTTCAGAATGAAAAACTCATAGGCGATTTGTTCGAGGCGAACGGCATCGCGCGTGCAGATTTCGAGGCAGCGTTTAACTCGTTCTCGGTGCGCACCAAGGTCAATCAGGCCGAGAAGCGCATGCAGGATTATGAAATTCGCAGCACCCCTAACATGATTGTGAACGGCAAATACCTTGTGACCACTGGCGAAGCTGTGCGCACACAGGCAGAGATGCTAGAAGTAGTCGATTTCCTCGTCGACAAAGAGCGACGTGCTATGGGCCAAGCGGGAGAATAGTTAGCCAGTAAGGCGCAAGTGCGATTGCTGGTCTATACTCAAAAACAAGCCATGTCGTTTACGCGGCATGGCTTTTTTTATGGCTGCCGGCGCAAACTATTTTGCCCGTTTCGCAGTCTTATCTTGCCGTTCGCTGCAAAATAAGCCAAAGGAAAGGCCTCGCCTCAATCATGACGCGCCAAAACAACATAAACGCTAAGCCCTTAGGTCTCGCAGCACGCGTTAGTGCAGGTGTCGCGCGTGTCATGCGGCTGATGCCCTCGCTTGCCGACAGGCCTGGGCTGGCTGCCGCTAATCGCGTCGACTTGGGTGAAAGCGTTGGCGTCGTGCTGTGGTCCAACCGTCTTCTCGTGCTCGGCAAGCGCGCGCAAACAGTCCTGGCAGAGGGTGGTGACGATCCTCGAGGTGACGCGGCGGCAATCCTTGCAAAGGCGACGAAAGCACTCGGAGTGAGCCGCACTGCGTTATTCCTCCCCGCCGATGAATTTATTGCCACCGTAATCTCCCTGCCGGGGCTCACCGGCGCGGGGGCGCTACAGGCACTTAGGCTACAGGCCTCGTCGCTTATTCCTAGTCTCGACGAGCCTCTTGTGCTCGTTCAGACACCTAACCGGCTTGCAGGAACCGATGACTATTTTTGTCTGTGGATGACTCAGGCGCGGCTTACTGAATTGTCCGAGGCATTCGAAGACGAAGGCATCGAACTCGCCGCGATTCTGCCACGGGCCCTGCTCGCACCCGGCCCCGACTCTGGCGAAACCTATAGACTGCTAGATCAAGACCCGCAGCAAGTTACGCAGGTCGTTATGTGCGAAGGCGCACCCGTCAAATGGGATACTCTGCAGCGAAGCGATCTCGACGAACCCGAATTGCTCGAACAATGGCAGGCCGAGCTCAAATCAACTGAGCTTACGTATCAGGGACCTCTAATAAGCCAAACCGATCCCGCATGGCTGTCCACGCAGGAAGCGATGGCTTCACTTAAAGCGGCGCTCGCTACGGGGATCTCCTTCGTTCCGCCGGGCGAAGTAAAACGGCGGCAGGCGCAAAAGAATAAAACAACTATCACTGCTGTCGCTGCCAGCTTAGCGCTTATCGCAGTCCTCACGCTTATCCCTTTTGCGCTGCAGTCGATTCAGTTTCGACTCGCCGCTAGCGAGCTTGCAGACCTTCGCGCGCTCAATAGCTCTGCGCGGCAAGACCAAGCGTATGTTGCGGATTTCGACAGCCGCTGGGGCACGATAAACGACTACCCACGGCAGGAGATAATTGACGCGCTGTATACACTTCAAAGAGTAATTAGCCCAGATACCCTCACCGGCCTCGAGATCGAGGAAGGCGTCGTCAATATCGAAGGCACGAGCAATAACCCTCAGGCCATTCTCCAACGGCTCGAGCAGGACCCGCTGTTTACTGAAGTCGCGTTCTCTCGTGCCACGAACAACTCACGCTATAGCATTAGCCTTAGGCTTAGCAATGTAAGTTTCGAAGGCTATCGCGCCCGGTACGCAGAGGTCTCTCGTCGATGAACAGCATAAATTTACAATCGCTGTCGACCCGTGAGCGTCTCATTTTACTGCTTGCAGCCATTGTGGCCGTCATCTTTTTGCTTACCCGCGGCGTCCCGATCGCTACCCGTGTCTATGCCGAGAGAGCAGAAAGTATTGAGTCGGTTCAACTGGATATCGAGCGCGAGCTCAGGTTGCAAAGAAGCGCTGAGCTGTGGTCGAGCAGACGTGCTGAGACAGAGCGGGCGCTCGCCAATGCCGAGGCGGGGCTCTTTAGCGGTTCGACAAACGCTATTGTCGAGGCGAGTATTCAGCAAATTTTATCGCAGCATGCCGCGAGCGCCGGCCTCGAGGTCAACTCAACGCGTCTTGCCGAGACTCTCGAACAAGGCGATTGGACGCTTGTCAGTCAAGAGATGTCATTTCGCACGAGCGATGCCGCTGCCACTGTTGAATTTCTCTCACTAATCGAACAATCGACTCCGCGTTTGGAAGTAACAGAATTTTCACTCGATCGGTCAAGAAACCAGTTTAGCGGTTCAATTACGGTGGTCGGTTTTGCTCGTAGCGTGCGTGCTAACGGGCAGATGTCTGCGAGGTTGAATTGATGACAGAGGCAATAGAGATCCAAGCGGTGTCCGAAACAGAATCAAGAGAGACCCCAGCCGATTCGAGTCCTGTCGAGCTTACGGCCTTTAGCCAACTCCTCGAGCCAATGGGAATAGCGCCGTCGCTAGACTACACCACGACCAACTGCCTCGTTTATGCAACTACGCCGAGTATTGAGAGTAGAGCGCAAATTCGCTTCGCATTAAATGCGCCGCTCGTCTTTCGGCGCGGAAGTGAAGACGAGGTGCGGCGTCTGTTAAGGCACTGGCGCGCAGCGCTTTCGCCGACTCTCGACAGTAGCGACGAGGCGCTTTTCGTCTCCGGCTTCGACGATGACGAGTCGCTAAAAGATCTCGCTTCTGAAGCCCCGATTATTCGTCTGGTGAATCACCTTTTTGCGCGCGCACTCGATCTCGATGCAAGCGATATCCATTTCGAGCCCAGCGAGACTTCGCTCGATGTACGCTGCCGCGTCGATGGCATTATGACGCGCATCGAACGACTCCCGCTCAAGGTACATACGGCGGTGGCGTCCCGATTAAAGCTTATGGCGCGGCTCGATATTGGCGAAAAACGACTTCCGCAAGATGGCCGCATCGATTACAAAATCGGCGCGAAACAGCTCGACATGCGGGTCTCTACTCTGCCGGGCGTGCACGGTGAGTCGATCGTGCTGCGCATACTTGACCGCAGCGATACGGCAGTCGAGCTCGTCGAGCTAGGCATGCCGCAAGACTTACTCGCCAGCTATGAGCGAGTTGTGACGCAGCCCCACGGCATGGTGCTCATCACTGGGCCCACGGGCAGTGGTAAAACAACGACGCTGTATGCAACGCTTGAGAAAATCAGCAATGAGACGCAAAAAATAATTACGGTCGAAGACCCCGTCGAATATCAGCTCAACGGCATCACCCAGATTCAAGCAAACACCAGTATCGGACTAGGGTTTGCCGAGGGGCTTAGATCGATTGTGCGTCAGGACCCCGATATTCTGATGATCGGCGAGATTCGCGATCATGAGACAGCCGAGATCGCGATCGAATCGGCGCTCACTGGCCACCTCGTTTTCTCAACACTGCACACTAACGACGCCGCTGGCGCGGTAACCCGTCTGCAAGACATGGGCGTCGAAGGCTATCTGATTAGCTCGAGCCTGCTTGCTATTCAGGCGCAGCGTCTTGTTCGACGCGTGTGTACAGAATGTGCTGAGACGCAGCCGTTAAGTGAAGATGAGGCGACTGTGCTGGCGATCGCCATTGCCGATTGCCCTGAGATCCAGCGTGGTAAAGGCTGTGAGCGCTGTGGGCATACAGGCTATCGTGGGCGCGTCGGTCTCTATGAATTACTGCTGATGAATGACGAGATTCGACACCAGATAGCGAGCGGCGCCGATGCCAATAGGATTCGCGAAACGGCGATTAAGGGTGGCATGCGCACATTGCGCAAGGATGCTCTCGATAAATTGCGCGCAGGGCTCACTACGCCCGAAGAGGTCGTCCGAGTGACGCGCGCGGTTTAACTTGGCAAAAATAATTAGCAAAAAAAAGGAAAGCGCGGCGGTGACTGCCAAAACGACTAACAGTGCTTCTCACCACGGTAAATTCAAATACCGTGCGATCGATGCTGTGGGCAAGTCGCAAACCGGCTATATCGAGGCCGACTCCGAGCGTGAGGCGATGCGTCTCTTACGTGGGCGCCAGCTAACGCCGACGCAGCTCGTCCCTGCGCAGTCGGTGTCGGGAGGAAGTGGCGGCAAGATAAAGCCAAGTGATGTATTGGCGTTTACCAACGGCCTCTGCACCTTGGTTGAATCGCGTGTGCCTATCGATCGAGCGCTACGACTACTCGAAGGCATAACCGAGTCTGCCGCCATGCGTGAATTAACGCTCGAGTTGCTGCGTGAAATCAAAGAGGGTCGCTCGCTCGCCGCCGCGATGGAGGGCTATCCCCGCGTCTTCTCCAAAATGTATATCAACATCGTGCGTGCTGGTGAAGAAGGCGGAATCCTACATGAACTGCTACCAGAGCTCGCCGAGTTTCTCGAAACCAATGCCGCTACACGGCAAACAATTGTGTCGGCAATGATCTACCCTGCAGTGCTACTAGTGACGGGAATCGTCTCGGTACTGCTGTTGCTGGTTTTTGTTGTACCGCAGTTTGCGACTATGTTTGAAGACGCGGGAACGCAGATACCGCCCTCGGCGCAGTTCTTGCTCAACCTAAGCGGAGGCTTGCAGCGCTTTGGCTTCCTTATCCCGCTTAGTGTGATTGCGGCGTATTTTGGCTGGCGTCAGCTTGATGCTCAGCCGTCTACGCGGCTGCGCCGCGATCGCTTCCTTTTGTCACTACCACTGCTGGGGAAACTCATTCTCACGCGGGAAAGCGCTGTGTTTGCGCGTACATTAGGGTCGTTATTAGGCGCCGGAATCCCGCTGATTCGGGCACTGCGCGTATCGCGCGAAGTGGTTGCGAATACACAGCTCTCGACGCAGCTTGCGCAGGTTGAAGAAGATGTCCGTGGCGGCACGGGCCTTGGTTCTGCACTCGAAAAAACACAGCAGTTTCCAACGCTATTGCATCAACTCGTTGCCGTCGGTGAGGAGTCCGGCCGGACAGCGACCATTTTGGTGAAGTCGGCGGCTACATTCGACACGCTTGTGCGTGATCAAATGGCGAGGCTTGTCGCCGCGCTTCAGCCTGCCCTTATTTTGGTTCTAGCTATCGCCGTGGGCGGAATAACAATTACCATGCTTTCGGCCGTTTTCAGTATGAACGCCGTGGAGTTCTAAGGAGAGTAAAGTGAAATTAACGAGAACGCCGGCCGCGCTGGCCGCAGTCGTGTTACTCAGTGCCTGTTCGGCTCTTGATCAAGGCGACCGGCCGTTCGGGCCTTTTAGTGGCCGCGATGTAAGCACTGGCAATGAAACTCGGCGCAGTGCTGCAGACGTTGCGGCAGAGGAAATCGCGGAGATCGCGAGCCCGGGCAGTGAGCAGCAGCAGCGCTTAATCGACGAGATTACTCGCGTAGGCGAACAGCCTTCACTTACCGGTTACCGTGAGCAGGTGCCGATGCCTAGCAGCGCAGGCAACACGCTAAGTGAGGAAGAGAGTGTCGAGCTCAACTACGAGCAGGCTGATCTGCGCCTCGTGCTAGAGCAGCTTGCCGAGTCCCTAGCTATGTCGGTGGTTATGGACCCGAGTATCGACATGAAAGTCAGCGTACGCACCTCGGCCAACGCGCCACTCGCGCTCGCCGATGTGTGGCCTGTGATGCGGCTGCTCGCCCGCGACGCCGGCATCGTCATCGACCGCGTGGGTAATGTTTTCAATATTCGCCGCGGCACTTCGAATATACCGCTAGAGATTGCCACGCCGGACACGCTCGGCGACGGCACTGCGCCGACGATCATGCAGGTCACGCCTCTCACCCATCTTTCCGCCGAGGCAGCGATCGAAGTTATCCGACCGTTGATCGAGGGCGAAGGCAGCGTGTCGCGCCTCTTACCAGGTAATACGCTCGCGCTCACCTCTGGGGAATCGCAACTTAGGCGCATAAACGAATTGCTCTCTGTCATCGATACCGATCCGTTTGCCAATCAAGGTATTGCCCTCTATCCGCTGAGCAATGCGAGTGCTACAGAGGTTGCGACTGAATTAGACGAAATACTGAGTTTGATCGAAGGCGCAACGCCTTCCTATCAGGTGAAGGGAATTGAGCGTATCAACGCAATCTTAGTCACGGCGCCGGCGCGTCGCGGGTTCGATGAGATCGAACGCTGGATCAAAATTCTCGACGCGGCAAGTCAAGAGCAGGTAGAACAGCTGTTCCATTATCGAGTCAAAAACTTAAGTGCAAAAGAACTCGGCGATACGTTGTCAAGCGTGTTCGAAAGCAACGACAACCGCGATGACGAAGACGTGAACCCTCGTTTGCGCAACGCGCGCGACGAACAGCCCGTTGTGTTTGAACCGCCAAGCGGAAACCCAGAAGTCCAGCAAGAGCTCGCTCAGTCTACAGCGTCTAATGCCGGTGACAATACGCGAGGCAACGGACCAAGCAATGCGATTGCTGCAAACCTGGCTGTTAAAATAGTCGCCGATGAAGCGACCAATAGCCTTCTAATCAGAAGCACGGCGCGAGACTATCGACAGCTACTCACGACAATCAATCAGCTCGACGCAGTGCCGCTGCAGGTAATGATTAATGCAGTCATTGCTCAAATAACCCTAACCGAAGGCAACGAATTTGGCGTCGACTGGAGTCGCATTGCCGCCGACAGTACGCTTAGTCCACTATCGACAGAGACGATCACCGACTACACGCCGAGTAATCGCGGCGGCTTGATGTTCAGCAAGTCATTTATCGATGGTGCGGCACAGGTCGATGCGACCCTTGAGGCCATTTCTGTTAATAATGATGTTCAACTGCTGGCGCGTCCGTCGCTCACCGTCATAAATAATCAGGAAGGCGAGATTCAGATCGGCTCACAGGTGCCTGTCGAACAGGGGCAGGCCATCGGTGGGGCAGGTATTTCCACGACAAATATTCAGTACCGCGATACGGGGATTGTGCTATCGATTACGCCGCAGATTAATGATGACGGCATCGTGAATTTGATAATCCGGCAGGAGCTTTCGTCTGTTGATAACAGTTCGGAGGGCGTGAACAATAATCCGGTTTTTAATAACCAAGAAATCAATACAACAGTTGTGGTTCGTGACGGCGAAAACGTCGTACTCGGCGGCTTAATTCAAGCCGATACCGAGAACCTCAATACGGGTGTCCCTGGCTTGAATCGCGTACCGCTGCTCGGAAAACTTTTTTCGTATCAACAAAATTCGGTGCAGCGGCGCGAATTATTTATTGTGCTGAGACCTGAAATTGTCAATCTCAATTCTGAAACGAGTGTGCAGTACCGCGCTATTCTTGAGCGATTTGAACTGGCTACACAGCTTATCGAAGAAGCGGGAATCTGAGGAACGAATGAAGCGGATTAAGAGAACACAAGAGGATTTACGCATGATCAACGCACCAAGCTACGCCAAGACAGGCAGTCGGCCTATTAACCCAATTCGGCCAACAAAAAGCCAGCAGGGGTTCACGCTGATAGAGATACTCGTAGTTATGGCAATTATTGCGATGCTCGCCATTATGGTCGCGCCAAATATTTTCAATCAGCAAGCAGGCGCGATGCGTGATGTGGCGCTTTCAGAAATTTCGACTTTAGAAGGCGCGCTAGACACCTACCGCCTGGATGTCGGCGAATATCCAGACTCGCTTCTGGGTCTCGAAGAGGACGATACCAACGGCGCGCGCTGGAACGGGCCGTATCTTCGCCGCGGTGTGCCAAATGATCCGTGGGACAATCCCTATGTCTACGAATCTAACGGGCGCGAGTTTACTCTGATCTCCTATGGTGCCGACGGCGATCGCGGCGGCGAAGGCGATGACGCCGATATTTCACTCTAGCGGATCTCGGCAGCGCGGCTTCACGCTTCTCGAGCTTATTCTTGTAATGGGCATCGTGGCTCTAGCAGCCGCAATTATTGCGCCCAATCTTACCGGAATTGACGGGCGAAATTTTGACGCGCAGCTTCGCGAGCTTGTGGCTCAGCTCAACTACGCGCGGCGAAGTGCGATCGTCTCCGGGCAGGTGGCCACCATGCAATGGGCTAACGAATCAATAACTCTCGAATTCAGCGCCGATGACGCGCGCGTGTCGAGCTATGAACCCATCGATTCACTCACGGTTAGTTTCTATCCTGAAGGCGGTACCACGGGAGGAAGGCTAAGACTCACCCAAGATCGCCAACGAGGCTGGATTTCGATTGATGCGTTTACCGGACGAATTACTCTGAGTCGAGAAGAAGATGGCGAATAGCATGCCGAAAAATCTTCCTACCTGCAGCTTAGCCTTACGCTGTGGCCCGCGGTGCAACACAGGCGCCGCGGATCGGTCGCGTCAACAGCGAGGCTTTACGCTTATCGAGGTTATAGTTGCGCTAACGATTACCGGCTTTCTACTCGGTGGGCTGTTCGCGCTCGTCGGCGGTAGCAAGCAACTGTCGTGGCGCGCAGAAGACGTGCTCGTGCGTGCGACACAGCAGCGCACGGCGTGGAATTTTGCGCTGTTGGACAACGAGTATGCCGAACTCGAACCGATTCTCGACGATGAGTTTTATACAGTCAGAGAGCTCGACGACCTCGAGGCGCCGGATCGTCAAACTCAACCGCTGCCGTACACGTTGCGCGCACTCGAGCTTGTGTCCGAGGACGGCGATGTCGAAGCGGTCGCGATGCGGTGGATACGGCTACCGCCGGGCGCGGGTGGTTTATGAAAGAGCCTAACGACGCTGCTTATGGATCAGCGCCAACTGGTCGTCAGACAACTCTATTCGAGCAAACCGGTCCCAAACTCGCTCATTCACAGCAGGGCTTCACCCTAATCGAGGTGTTACTCGCGCTCGCTCTTACTGCGCTGCTTCTGACGTTGTTAAGCACTGGCATGTATGTCGTCGCGCGCGATTGGAACGACGAGTCAGACAGGCTCGAAACAGCGCTCGATGAATCTCTCGCTATTTTGCAAATAGAACGCGCCCTACTCGCCGCTTTTCCGCACAGTTTTAACAGTACTGAGACACTGCTCAGAGAAGTTTATTTTGAAGGCGAAGGCGATCGTCTCCGCTGGGTAAGCACAGTGTCTCCGCAGCGCTCGCCTGGTCTCACGGCATGGTCTTTAGACGTGATTTCGGGCGAGGGTGTCGGCGTGCAAATTGCGCCTGCCTTCAGCGATAATCCGAGTGCGCGGCTCGATGCAGCAGAGGCAAGATTGCTTCTACCAGACTACGACCTCGAGATTAGCTACCTTCGAGAGCCCAATGCGCTCACTCGCGAGTGGACAGACGAATGGTTCGGCAGCGAGCAGGCGGCCCTCCCGCTTGCGGTGCGGATTCTATTCCGCGCCACAGAGCCTGAGCGCAGCGACTACGAAATCGTCGCGCCAATTAAAGCCTGGCGGCATCGCAGCATCATGCCTCTTTCCCTCGGCGCGGGGTTAGGGCAATGAGTCGGCTATCGGCGAAGCCCGTGCAACAGCGAGGCTCGGTTCTGCTTATCGTGATGTGGACGGCGGTTTTGCTGACCATCCTTGTTACCGCTATGGCAAGCAAAGTGCGGCTCTCGGCGCGCACCGCCTTTAACAACCAACTGGCCGCCGATGATTACACGCAAATGATGAGTGCGCTGCACAGCGCCGAGATGGAGATTCTCCTCGAGCGTATGTCACCGCCAATAGACGCGCCGATAGAAACCGATAGCGAAGGTGCGATACTAGACCGTTCGCTACGCTTCGATGGCCGCCCACTGCGACTGAGCTATCCGACTCCCGATGATATGGTTGTGCGAATAATCAATCACAGCGGCATGATAAATCTCAATCGGATACCGCGGGCGAGCATGCAACTACTTATCGAAAAACGCCTACAAGATATAACCGGCGAAGAAGCAGATCCCGAAGAAGTACAAAACCTTCTTGCCGCGTGGACCGACTGGACCGACCTTAACGATCTCGAAGGGATAAACGGCGCAGAGAGAGACTACTATGAGGCGCTCGACCCGCCCTATCTGCCGCGAAACAACCCTGAGCTCGACAGCGTCAACGAGCTTTTACATGTTCGCGGCTTTGCCGAGCTATTTGAGGGCGTCGATTTGGAATCTGCGTTCACGATATACGGAAACAATCGGCAACTTAACATTAATGTCGCCACGCGTGAGGCTTTGAGCTTATTGCCAGGTCTTACGCCTGCACTAATTGACGATTTACTCGCAGTACGCGCGGTTGATTCACTGACCAATCGTGGCGAAATCGGCGAGGTTATTCCCTTCGAGAACTTAACCGAACTCTCGCCTTGGCTAAGCAACGAGACAAGTGATTTTTACACGCT